>CEQN01023828.1_pt1 | contig 15580 bp, 14 predicted proteins | sample 427011 | NCBI WGS metagenome assembly CEQN01 (sample SAMEA2621277, study PRJEB7988) | marine metagenome | biome: marine biome (ENVO:00000447); feature: deep chlorophyll maximum layer (ENVO:xxxxxxxx); material: "saline water (ENVO:00002010), including plankton (ENVO:xxxxxxxx)" | depth 120 m
AATAATTTAATATAATCAATTTTAAAAAATATATTTATTTATTTGTATTATTTATGTTTATATTTTTATTTAAAATATTAGATATATTTTAAATTTATAATATATATGATTACAAATACATGGGTTAAAGATTTAATAAAAAAAAATCCAGACATTACATTTAATGATATTTTATTACCAGGAACACATAATAGTTGTTCATATAAATTTGATTCAAATTTAATAAATTTATCACATTCTAATATATTAAATTGTTGTATAATTACATATTTTATAAAAAATTGGACAGTTAATCAATGTTTTAATATATATAATCAGTTAAAAATAGGTGTTCGTGTATTTAATATTGATGTATCTTATTATAACAAAGATTTTTATACATCACATCGTTTTTGTATAAATAAACTAGAAACAGATTTAAAACAAATCCAAGATTATTCAAATGAATTTAATGAATTCATTGTATTATCATTTATATTACAAAATATTCCATCTAATCAAATTGAGAATTTAGAAAAATTAATAAAAAGTTATTTTGATAATAATACTATTTATCCAATGCATTATGTTAATCCATTAAATGTTAGTTTATCTGAATTCTCAAACAATAATAAAAATATTTTAATATATTTTGAAAAAGAATCTAATTATCATGTATTCTATTCACATAAATTAATGTATTGTAGCAGTTGGGAAAATGAAACATCAATTACTCAATTAAAAGAAAAATGTAATCATCGTTTAATACATTTTAATAATTTAAAAAAAAATCATATAGATATTTTTTGTGATTTAAATTGGACATTAACACCTAAATCTAATCAAATAATTAAAAGTATATTTTGTTGTAATAAATATAATAATTTAGAAGAATGGATTACACCACTTAATAAAGAATTAACTGCATTTTTACATAATAATAAAGACAATCTAAAAAAAATTAATTCTATTTCAATTGATTTTGCATATAATTATATTATTGAACAAATTATTAATCTCCATAAATAAATTTTTAATATTATTCTAAATTTAGGGTTTATATATTTATATTCTTAATTTAGGTTCTACATATTCTAAGTCTAATTTTTTAAATATTTCTTTTTCAGAAGATACTATTATATTTTCATCTGTTTTTATATTTAATAATTCATATTCATTTAATTTATATCCTTTATTTACTGCTACTTGACGCATATTACGATTAAAATCACGACTACCTGTAAAATACAATATTGCATATGGATACTGTTCTGGCGTAACAAACCGAATATCAATCCTCCGTGCAACTGCTTTAGGTGTGATTCTAGATACGCCCATATATTTAGTATCTCCGCCAGTAGTTAAATGGTCAATTAATAATTTTTTTTTTGATAATAAATCAATTATTTTATGTAAATTATCATTTTTATTTTTAGAAGTCATTAACACATCTATATCACCTGATGTTGGTTTTTCACGTCTATATGAGCCACATATTTGAAATTTTATATCTGAAAATTCAGTTAAAATTTTTGTTAATTTTGTCTCATATTTTTCAATTTCTTTTTTTGGAATTTTTAATAATAAATCTGAATAATATTTTAATCCAATTATTTGATGGTGAGTTAATTCATCATGATATTTATCAGATTTTAATAATTTATCTAATGTAATATCATTTGATAATAATTGTTCAGCTTTTTTTATACCAATCCCAGTAATTCGTTGTAATTTATCTAGTTCATCTATTTTTATATCTAAATCTTTTATTTCTTCTAATGTTCCTGTATTTAATATTTCAGTTATACGACTTAATATACCTTTACCAATTCCGTTTATATCATTTAATTTTGTAATTGTTGTATTATTTATTTCATAATTTATCTCTTTTATTCCTTTTAATGCTTTACTTAATGATATTATTTTGAATTTTATATTTGGCTCTTTTAATGTCTTATAATAATTTACTAACTCTTCTAATTTATCTATTATTAATTTATTTTTCATATTTTGTATTATAATATATTATATTATCAATTTTTTATATTTTATGAAAGATTAAAATATATTTTTTATATTATAAAAATTGATTTATTATTTGTATAATTTATTAGTATAACTATACAAATATTAAGTAAAACTGGAGATAAATTATAACCCCGCTGACCTTAGTCGAAATCCAATTAGCAAACGTACATGCGATTTTGAGTTACACGAAATATTTCCAAAATTTATAACGGATGCTCAAAATGAGTGTAATATACATATCAAACAAGAGTTAAATAAACTAAAAAAAAAGTTAAATAAACTAAAAAAAAAAGTTAAATAAACAATAAATAATATTAAAATTGATTATTTTATTATTAAATATATAACATCATAAAACAATGTCATCAGATAAAGTAAAATCTAATTTATATACAAATACTTCTATTATGGGTAAATTATTAAATCATGAAATTCAATTAACTGAAATAAATAAAAAAGCAAATATTATTGAAGCTTCTAAATTTATTGGTAAATATATAATATATATTCGAGGAACAATCGTTTTACATAAACCATTATTGGTATTCAGTATTGAAAAATGTCAAAATAAATGGAATGTTTTACGTCTTATATCATCTACTGGAATAGAATATCATGCAGTAATTGATTACCAACAAACGAATGATAAATTGGGTTATTGGGAAATTTATAAAGGAACTATTGATAAAATATATAATAATAAATGTTATAAATACGCTACTGAAATTTTATATCGATGTCCATATTATCCATATCGTAATAGTAATAATCCAAGAATGTGTACTCATTATAATGATTGTACTCGACCACGATGTTATTATACACATAATACAATTAGTGGTTTAAATAGTAATGATGAATATTATACTCGACCACAAGATAAATTTTATATTAAACCATTACATAATGATTGTAGATATGATACTAAATGCACTAATCCATTATGTAATTTTATGCATAATACTTATACTGGTTATAGTCCATCTCATATTAATAATATATATGAATTATCTGAGACAGATAAAATTAATATATTACCGCCAAAATTATCATTAAATAATATACATCAATCAAATATAATTACTGATTATTTATTTAACTCTACTGATTTTGATTTATATAATAAACTTTAATTTTTTTTATATTTCTAAAAATTTAATACTAATTTATATTATTATAAAACTTAATTTTAATATATATATATAATATGATTAAACAATTCGGTACAAATTATGGTAGTTTTTATTATCCAGAAGATTTAAATGGTTTAAATGAAAATAGTATAATTTATTGTATTGGAGCTGGAGAAGATATTTCACATGATATTGAAATTGCACATCAATTAAACTCTGATGTATATATATTTGACCCTACTCCTAGAGCAATTCAACATGTTAATTTAGTTAAAAGTATATTTAATAATGAACTAGATTATAAAAATTATAATGATTCTAAATTTGGCGGCGGTGATATAAATTATTGGAATAAACTATTATCTACCCGTATTAATAGTAATAAAATTAAAATGTATAATTATGGAATTCATACTACAAATGAAATTTTAAAATTTTATGAACCAAGTAATAAAGATTATGTATCTCATTCATTAGTTCATGGAATGAAATCAGATGAATATATTTTTGTCCAAGTAAAAAATTTAAAAACAGTTATGACAGAACTAAATCATCGTCATATTGATTTATTAAAAATGGATATCGAAGGAAGCGAATGTGATGTAATTAATCAAATGTTACTAGATGGTATATTTCCGAAATATATTGCAGTTGAATTTGATTTAGCATATAATGGTGAAAGAATTAAAGATATTAATAAATGTAATGATACTATACAAAATTTACTAAAATATAATTATGAATTAATTTATCAAAATCATAGTGATTATACATTTAGATTAAAATAAATAAAAATTGATTTATAATAATAAATTTAAATTAATAATTAAAATGAATTATATATCAGAAGAAGAACTATATAAAACTGACCTTACACATTCTACAATTGAACAATGTTATATAACAACCCCCAATGAAATTATATCAATGGAGAAAAGATATCAGCCTCTTTTAACTGCTATATGGAAAACTATGCCATCACAACAAATATTACAAACTACTACATTTAATTTCAAATTAACAAATGAAAATGGTGAAAAAGGATACAGTTGGTGTAATGATATTAATATGTCATTTCAACGAAAAGATGCTAAAGGAACACTTAAAGAAATTATAAAAATGATTAAAGTAAATAATATGTTTATTAATATATCTATTAAATTAAATACAGAACAAATCATCCATTTTAATATATAGTAATTTACATTTTAAATATGTAAAAAATTTAAAATAAATAAAAATAGATTATATTTTTTTTATCTAACTTAAAATAGATTATATTTTTTTATCTAACTTAAAAATAATATTTATATTTAATTATAATGTCATTAATTATAGGATCTAAACCATATAAAATTTCATTAAATAATATTATTGATTTATTTGAACCAATTAGATGTAATATTAGTATTCCAAATAATAATAATGGAACTAAATATGGAAGTAAACATGTAATAAATTGTCATTTATTTGATAAATATAATAATAAGTCTAATATTTATAGTTATATTAGTACATATGGTAGTTTTACTACCACTGAATATATACAAAAATATTTAAATTATTTAGAAACTGCAAAACCAAATATGTTATTTTTTCAAAATAATAATACAGAATTAATGCAAGAAATATTAAAAAAAATTAATAGTAATATTATTATAAATAAACAAATAAGGGTCGGATATGGTATGATTGCCGAAAATATAAAAAATCAAATATTTAGTTATATTATTGGTTTTAGTATTAATAATGAAATTTTAAATACAAATGAGACATCATTTTATTGTACAGTTGATGATATATTTTCAAATAAATGTCATAATATAAATATTGAAATTAAACTTTTACAAGAATTACATATACATAATTTAATTGATTGTACATTTTGCTTATTGGATAATTTATATGAATTACCTTTATTAAATTGTAAATTTATTAAACCAACTAAAGATTGTATATATTTATTATTAGCAGAATATGGTATTTGTATACTAGAAAATTATTATGATGATGAAACTATAAATAATATTATATCCGAATATGATAGAATTTTTAATAATCATCAAAATAATATTGAAATTTTAGATGCAGAAGATTGTTCAAAAGATGAACGTATATTTCATGCTGAAAAATATTCAAATATTATAAAAGATAAATTCTCTGATAATATATTATTAAATAATATCGCATATTTATATACAAATAAACAATTTAATAAAAAAACATTAATAAATCGATTAGAATATAGTAATACTGAAACTAGAAATAGCGGCGCAGGTTGGCATAGAGATAATCATGATTGTCAATTTAAAACAATTATGTATTTAACTGATGTAACTGATAAAAATGGGTGTTTTCAATTTATTACTAATTCATCTAAAAAATATATTGGTTATCCTACTCCACGAACTGAAAACTATAATACTAGATATAGCGATGAAACTATTAATAATATTATAAATACAAATAATAATACTAAAAAATATGATATATGTGGTAAAAAAGGTACTATTATTATTGTAGATACAACTTATATACATCGCGGTAAAAATATAGAAGAAGGATTACGAAAAGCAATTACACAGTATTATTTTTAATTTTATATATTTTTTATATATAAATTTTTTATGTATATTATTATTTTTTTTATATATAAATTTTTTATGTATATTATTATTTTTTATAAATCAATTGGTTTATATTTTATTAAATAATTAGATTGATTATTCTCTTCTAAATATTTTTTTACTTTATTATAATTATCATCTATTTTTGGCTCTCCATAACATGTATATTTCATCTCCCATTTATATTCACCTATTTTAGTCCATAATAATGGATTTCTAAATTTATCAATCACATCAAAAAATGTATCTAAATCCATATCTAAATAATTTAAAATTTCTATAAAAAATTTAATTGGAAATTCTCCATCATATTTTTTTACTAACATTTTACCTTCTTCTAAAGAAATTTTATTATTACGAATTTCTTGTGAAGTATCATAGGATGCTCTTCCTAGACCAAATTTTATCCATGTAGTATAATAATGAAAACCATCAATTCTATCATCAAATGAACTATATTTACAATAACTACCTTCTGTTCTATGATCATTTGTCATAAAACCACATTCACGAGCCATTTTATAAAATACATCTTGCGGGTCCCATCTATAAAAATAACCTGCATAATATATCTTTATATCTTTATTTTGTAATTGAGAACGTTTTAACGGTAAGTATGGTTCTAAATCATCAATTGTTAAATTATATTTACTAATTAAATCTTTTACAGTTACACCAGATATTAAAAAATTATTAAAATCAGTATCATCATCTACTACACAATGTTCTAATTTACGAAATGGAATATTATATTGTTCTATATTATTTCCATATTCCGCTTCATTTTCCCCATAGAATACCGCCTCTACATCATATAACACCGCCATTTTTAATGCGATATTTTTTTGTCCAATTATAAATGGTTGAAATGGATGTAATAAATTCTCTAAAGCTAATTTTGTTAATAATCTATGGACTTTTCCATTTGGAGTAAATAACAGATTATCTATACCAATATTATGTATCATATTTTGTAAATTTTTAAATCCAGGAATCGTATATATATGCGGCGCCCATGTAACACTTAAACATTTTGCATTATGAAGAGTACTTAAAATATATGATGCATATGTACTATCTTTTCCGCCACTTGCAGGTATTATAATATCATATGTTTTTGAACTTTTTAAATTATTTAATAATTCATCTAATTGATTTTTTCTGACATCCCAATCTATTTTCACTTTATGTTGATTATTAATTATACATGCAGAACATATATCATCTGTAAATTTAATATATTCTTTATTCGCATTATTATTTTTAAATTCAACACATGTAGATGGTCTAAAATTTGAGATTGTACATAACTTACAAAATTTAATTTCCATTTATTATATAAATATATTAAATATAATTCTATATATATATATAAAATAATATTAAATATTATTAATAATGAGAATACTTACTAAATTTGATATTCGAAATAATAATATCGTAAAAGGAATTAATTATGAAGGTGTTGAAAAAATTGGTAATAGTATGCAAATATATAAAAATGTATGTAACTTTATAAAACAAAATGTTACTTCTCAATTTGAAATTATTTTAAATGATGTTACTGCATCTTTATATAATATTAAATCTGGAGAAACTGATATAAAAAATATATTAAATTATGAAAAAATTAATTTACCACATATATGTAGTGGAGGTATAAATTCAATTGATGAAGTTGATAATAAATTAAATATGAATTGTGATAGAATTATGATTAATACTGCATTACATGATAATATTAATTTAATTACTGAAATAATAAATATATATGGCGCACAAATATTAATTGCTTCAATTGAAACTAGATATATTAATGGAGATTATTATGTTTATAAAAATTATGGACGCGAAGATACAAATATTAAATTAATTAATTGGATTAATATTTTAAAAAATAATGGAATAATTGAAATACTTATTATTAGTATAGATACTGATGGTACATTACTTGGATATGATAAATCTTTATTAAATTATTTAAATAAAAATATATCTAATAAAACTCTACCAAACGATATTAATTATTTATATGCAGGAGGTATCTCTTCCATATCTGAAATTAATGAAATTGAAAATAATTATACATTTATTAATGGCGTATCCATATCTACATTATTTTATAATAATTTAAAAAATTTATATTTTTTATCATATATTAAAGGAAACAGTTTATCTGTACAAAAATATTATAACTTAAAATATAATTGTATATATGTTGATTCTATTAATGATATTCCATTAAATGAAACATTATGTATTTCTGGACATTATAATTCATTTAAACAAATTGAATTAATTAAAAAACATAATGATTTTAATTATCTAAAAAAAAGATTACATAATAAAACAATAAATTATATTGGAATATGTTCTGGATTACATATATTATTAGAAACAATTAATGATGAAAATACTACTCAAAAAATAGATGGTTTTAATATATTACCATTTAAATTAACAAAAATGAATAAACCTAGAATTGGTTTTTTTAATAATAAATTTTATTGTCACTCATATGAAGTAAGAGATATTAATAATGAAATTATTAATACATATATAAAAGATAATATTGAAGTATATCAATACCATCCTGAAAATAGTTACGTATAATTAATATAAATTTAATATTATAAAAATATACTATATGTATATTTTTTTAAAATATAATAAAATTAAATCTATAAAAGGAATATTAATAATTACTCATAAAGAACTAAATTATAATGAACTTTTAATATATTTAAATACTATACGTTCTAATTATTATATTTTAGTACACAATGGTAGTATAAATAAACCTCAATGTATCCCTTTAATTACGTTTAATTTAACTACTGAAACTAATAATATAAATAATAATTGTTTATCTTTTACTAGTCGTAATTTTTTAGATAATATTTTTAATAATTCACATGATACATTAATTTATAATAAATTTGAAAATATATTACAAAAATATAATTTAACATTTAATTTTGATATTAATACTGATAAAAAAATTTTTGATTTTATATGTGTTAATCGTAGTGCTCCTATTAAATTAACATTAGAACTATTAAAAAATGTTATATATTTTATAAAAAACACAAATAAAACTGCTTGTTTTATAATTATTGAAGATAATATAAATAATCCGTATTATTTAAAAATAATAGATTATTATCAAAATAATAAAACAAATAATTTATTATTTATTAATGGCATAAATTTAAATAATTTTAATAATAGTATTTGGACAGGACTTACTAGAAATGAATTAGCCGAATTATATAAATTATCTAAAATATATATGCATTCTTGTGAAGCAGAAGGTGAAAGTAGAACTATTCATGAAGCATTAGCATGTGGATGTATGGTTTTAGCAAAAAAAAATATGCGTGGAGGTGGATTAGATTATTTAAATAATTATAATTCTGTATTATATGATAATTCTGATTTTTTTGAAAAAATGTATGAAATTACAATTAAATATAATCATTATAAATATGATTATAATTTATTTAAAAAAATAAATATTACATATTCATCTAATATATTTAAAAAAAAATTATATGATAAATTATATAAATCAACTAATTTATCATATGAAGAATTTGAACAAAATTGTAATATTGAAAATATGATGGATAAATTACCCGCACATGATATTAGTGAACCATGGTATTTATCTACAGATTGTACTGCAGATATTAAACATACTGAACAAATAATTATTTTAAATAATTTAATTAATACATAAATTATTTATTATTTTTGTTTAATAATAAAGTTTATTATTTTATTAGATATATATTGTTGCCCATATATAGTAAAATGAAATTGATCTTCTAACATTTTTTTTTCTCCTTCTTCTTTAATAAATTTATTCCAATTAATAAAAAATATATTATTATTATTAGTTGCACTTTCTAATCTATTTATAATTTCATTACGATAATTTAATACTTTATCTGGAAGTGTATTTTCATGTTTTCCTATTTTAATATGACCTGAAATTTCTGTAATAGGTGGAAGTAAAATTATTTTACAATTTAATAATTTTTGTATATTTAAAATATTTTCAACTGTTTCATTAAAAGTTTCACTTTCTACTATATAATCATTTGGGTCAAATGGTCCTTCTACTTCATATGGTATTATAAAATTCGTTTCTTTATGGATTAGTTTTTTTATTGAACAAATTTCTAATACTATATATGTATAATCTAAACTTGTTATAATTGATAATCCTCCTCTTTTTAAAAATATATTTTTAAATAAAAAATCATTATTAATCATTGTATAATTATTCGACTTAATTAATTTAAAATTTTGATATATATCACTCGTTGTTGTAGTATATCCTAATGGTCGTATATTTATCTCAATATTATCATTTATATAAATATATGGTAATTCAGATTTAATTTTAATTAAATCTTGTATATCATAATTTTCAATTCTACAAGTCCCAAATACACCTATTTTTATCATTTATATATATATATATATATATATATCTATAATTATATTTATATTTAAAATAATATATATTATAATATATAATATGTCAAATACTATAACTGATGAATATTTTAATCCAAATAATATAGAAGTAAAATATTTTGGAGAAATGGGATATTTTTGTTATTTATTAGGCTACTTAGAAAAATTTTTAGAAAAAACTAATATAGTTTTATATATATATACATATGAAAATTATTGGATAATATTAAATATATTATTTAAAAATCGAATATATTTAAAAAAAATTGAAAATTTAGTATCAAATAGAGGATATTTTTATTGTCCTGATTTAGATAATAAATATAATAATATATTAAATTTAAAAGATTTTATTAAATTAAAAACAAATATATATGATATACAAGAATATCAATATATAAAAAACTATTGTAAAGTTAATTTAATTAATATAAATTTTACAAAAAAAATAGTATTATTTTATTTAAGAAATAAACAACATGGTTCAGGTGGACGTGATTTTAAAGATGATCCTACACATTTTATTGAAAATATTATGACAAAATATAATTCAAATGAATATATCCCTGTACAATATGGTATAGAAACTAAAACATCTTCAAAATATAGTATTATTTCTGATTTTAAAGATCTTATATATATATTAAATAATTGTGAATGTTTAATTTCATCAGACTCCGGATTTATAGATTTAGCTAAAATATGTAACACACGTGAAATTTATATTATAGATAGATCATGTGATTATCACCTTGTATTTAATCCATTTAATTGTAAAATTAAAAATATATAATATTTACTCTATATAGTATTTTTGATATAAATAAATACCATAATAATATGCAGATACACATTTATGAATATTATTTTTAGAATATTCGGCTAATCCTAACCAATGTAATATTACCATATCAATTAAAATTTTTGTATTATACTTAGTAAATAAAAATAAATAATTATCCATATTATTACTAATATTTACTGTTATATTATTATTTTCTATAATAAAATAATGATTTTTTTTATTATTAATTTCATCAAATCCACTAAGTGAATATAATATTTTACTAATATCATAATAATCAATACCAAATATACTACTATCACCAAAATAACCTCTTGGATCAATTAAATAATAATTTTCATTAGAATCTACTAATATATTAGATAAATGACAATCACCATGAATACTACTATATTGTGTTATATTCTTTTTAAAAAAAGTAATTATATTATTTGATAATTTTTGTATTATTTCATTATGATTTATTTTTATTTCAATATTACAAATATGTGTGATAAATGAAAAATAATCTAATATTGGTTTTATTTTTTTTAATCTATCAATTACTTTATTTTTAAATTCTATATTAATATCTTTAACTAAAACTTCCGATTTAATAGTTATTTTTTGTTCATTATGTAATTGTTCAATTATATTTAAACATTTTTTTAAAATATCAAATTGTTTATTTTGTAAAGAATTATTAAAAAAATTAATTACTTGTTGAGTATTTTTTATTTTTTTCATTATAAAATAATCTTCTCCATATTCAAATACTTTTGGTATATATACAAAAGATGAATGGAATTTATAAAAGTATGATTCCTTTTCAATTATTGTTTTCCCATAATCACAAGTTGCTTTTTTTAATAATTTATTATCATCAATATCTATTATTTTATTAAAATATCGTGTTATATATTTATCATTATTAGAATTAATAAAAGTAATTAATTTTTCCATATCTCCGATATCAATTAAATTTTCAATCTCAAATGTATTAAAATCACCAAAATTATCTTTATAACAATCACATAAATCCATACTTGAATCAAATTTATTTAAATAAGTAAAATTTGAGAAATAATAAATACCTATAACATTACCATATTGTTTTTTTATTAAATTATTATTACTCGCTTCATATCTTCCATAATTTTTATATGTAAAAATTATATTTTTATCTTGAAAAACATTTTTATTAATATATATATTTGGATAAATATCACACCAAGTAATTAAAATTTTTTTATTTAAAAATTGTTTTTTTGATAAAGCTTTATGTAATGTATAACTATTCTCATAATTATTAATTAATTCTACATTTATTATCTCATAATTAATTTCTAATAAATCTAAATAAAATTTTGTTATTTTATTATATTTATTATTTATAATTATAATAAATTTATTTGTATATTTTTTCCAATAATTTATAATATTATTAAGTATACAGTTATTATTATATGTTACTAATAATTTTGGGATATTCGTCGTTAATGGTAATAATCTAGATCCTTTCCCAGACGCAGATATTACTAAATAATCAAAAACATCCGTATTATTTATATTTATATTATTATCCTGTTTATTATTACATTTATATTTTAATATTTCCATTCTTTTTTTATATTCTATATATTTATTTGTTTCATTTAAATTTATATTATATAAAATTTTTTTTATATTAAAAATATTACTATATGTATAATCCATTATTTCTTTAAAATTAAATAAAACTTCAGTTTCATAAATATTATTCCCACATATATAAATTTTTTTATTTAAACTTAATGCTATCCCTATTTCAATAATAGACCCATAATGATCTTTCTCATCTTCATTTGTATAAAAAATTAAACAATCACAACTTGATATATCATTAAAAATTGTATTACAAATTTTTTGTTTTATACAAGTCGTCATCTCTTCTTTTGGAATATTAATATTTATCCAACTAGATGTAATATGAAATATATTTTTTAATTGAACCCAATTTTTAGAATGTTTCGTTTTTGATGATATATAAAATTTTTTATTATTATCATAACTTTTTATTATATAATTATCTATATTTTTATAATTATTAATTTTATCATTATTTAAAAGATACCTAATTTTATCATAATAAAAATAATTTTCATCATTAATATATATTGTATTATATATAACACTTGTTATTGCTATAATCCCTTTATATGAGTCTTCAAAACCAATTATTTCTGAATAATCTATATTACTATACTTTTGTAAAACTTTTAGATATCCTTCATTCGATGGTTTCCGTTCTTTAACATCATTTCTTGTAACAATATAATGTATTTTTTGTAAAATCGGGAATTTATTAATTATAATGTTTAATGTTTCTTTTGATGAATCTGTTACTAAAGCAACTATTTTATTATTTATAATTAATTTATTAAAAAATAAATTAAATCCTTTGATTAGATTTAATTCATTTATACTTGAATAATAATATTTTTTTTTCCTCTTATAAATATTATCATATTGATCTTTAAAAATATTTTTAAATGAAATTTTTTTATCTATTGAATGATTTATTTCACAATATTTTTCATAAGTAAAATCTATTTCATTAAATATATTATTTTTTATATCAGAAATTGCTTTTTTATAACTTTCATAATGACACTTTTCTGAATCTATTATAACCCCATCTAAATCAAAAATATATAATTTAAAATCTAATATATTCATTATATTATAATTATTATTTTAATATTATTATTTTAACATATGCTGTCGGATTTTATAAATTAATATCTTTTTATACTAAAAAAAATGATGATTATATTTATAAAACCCAACAGCATATGCTAAAAACTGGACCACCAATGTATGAAATAAAATATAATAATAGTAGAAGTATAAATAATAAAACAGATATCTATCGTTTAGATTTGGAAAATGGAAAGAAATATATACATAAAGTCAAAAAATTGATAGAATAATGAATGAACATTTCAGTTGTATGGATATGATAATGTCCGTAGTGAATCATATGTAAATTCAAAAATATTAATTACTAATTAATTTATTAATAAAACCTTTAAATTTTTCATAAAATAAACCATCTCCATATAAATAATCTGGTGTATATTTTTTATTATATAATTCAAATATTTTTGATTCTAATACATTTATATCCATATTTTTTAACCAATATGTATTTTTTGATATAATTCTATCTTTCTGTCGCATCCCGATTAAAATACTTTGAATCCCTAAATATGGTGATTCCCTCACAATTGCACTACTATTTCCTATAAATATACTACAATTTTTTAATAAAATTGTAAATTTATCAAATATTATATTTTTAAACACTATTATATTATTTGTTATATTTTTATCAATATATCTTATTATCTCTTTATCACTATTATCAATATTTGGATAAAATAAAATCGTTTTTTTATTTATTTTTTTTATTATATTAAATAAATTTATAAAATCTTTTTTTGATTTTATATAATCAATTGTATCTATATGAAATGATACTATTAAATAATCATTTTGTATTATTGGTAAATTTAACTCTTTTATTATATCCTCAAATAAATTAATATTATTATAATCAATACTATTATATTTATCTATTATAGGACAACCTAAATTATATATATTATTTTTATTATCTACTATCTTTAATAAATTATTATATGCTTGTATATTTGATACTATATGATATTTCGCAACAATTGACGTCATATTTCTTATTTTATTATCAACACCGCCACTTATTTCTCCACCTTCTATATGTATTATATCTATATTCATTAATAAACATGCATTTACCATTGATAAAATATCAAATCTATCACCATGTAATATTACATAATCTGGATTTATATCATCTAATATACTTGTATATTTCATTAAACCAAATGATACTGATTCAGACATGAATTTATTATCCTCTACGTTTATTAACGTATTTACTTTTTTATATATTGGATAATCTATATTTAAATATGTATTCCCATAATCTGTCAATAAATGAGAACCCGCTACAACTAAATACATATTAATATTTTCATTATTATGTATAATATTAATAATCGGCTCCAATTTATAATAATCCGCCCGATTTGTCGTTAAAATTAAAATTTTTACCATATTTAATTATTAATTATTATGATATTTTTATATATAATGTTTTGCGTATAATTATATTTATATATAATGTTTTGCGTATAATTATATTTATAATTTTTTAGCTTCTATATATAATGAAAAATGTGGTAATGTATTATTAAACCCATTACCAATTAAATCCTTTGAATTAGATTCATTTTGTATATATAATTTAATATCATTAAAATTATTTTTTTGTAAATATTCAGTTATTTTTTCTTCATTCCACCAATTTATATGAGAACCGGAAAATTTATCAGGATATTTTAATTTATATTTTTTACATATTTCATAACAATAATTATATGTATATTTTTTCCCTTTTTCTTTTAATAATTTATTAAAAAAATCTTCGTTTATATAATCCTTATCTTCGTTTATAT
>CEQN01003717.1_pt1 | contig 15512 bp, 14 predicted proteins | sample 427011 | NCBI WGS metagenome assembly CEQN01 (sample SAMEA2621277, study PRJEB7988) | marine metagenome | biome: marine biome (ENVO:00000447); feature: deep chlorophyll maximum layer (ENVO:xxxxxxxx); material: "saline water (ENVO:00002010), including plankton (ENVO:xxxxxxxx)" | depth 120 m
CTCTTTTTCTATGCCAGAAATATCACTAGGTTTTTTGCCAGCAGCAGCAGGTACACAGACTTTGCCTAAATTTATTGGGTTAAATAATACTTTAGATTTTATATTAACTCGTAAAGTATTAAGTTCCAAAGATGCTTTATCTATTGGGTTAGTTGATAGGGTTGTGGATATTGAAAACTTAGAATCTGAATCTTTAACATTAGCTAAAAATATTAGAAATATGAATCAACATTTAATTAGAGCTGCTAAAAAATCTGTTTCAATAAGTGATGAATTTCCGATTCAAGACGGGATACTATTGGAAAAAAGAATATTTCAAAGATTTCAATCTGTGATTTAATCTTTATAACTATTTAGCCTTAGACTTTTTTCTTCGGTAGATTCTGAAATAAATGCCCATATTAACGCAATAATCCAACCTATTCCAGTCCATCCAACTAATATATTTACTAAGAATATTCCCCATTTTTTTGAAGAGTCTCTGAATAATCCGACAGATACCGGGATAAAGAAAATACTTATTAAGCATATGATTGCTAAAATTACTCTCATTATATGTTTTTCCATTATTGATTGATGGCTGCCCGGCCAGGATTCGAACCTGGGTCGAAGGAGTCAAAGTCCTTTGTGCTACCACTACACCACCGGGCAAAACCACAGGCTTATTAGTATAAAGCATTAAGTATATATGTTACTAATATCTAGAACACATTCCTTCCAGACCATAACCCAAATAAAGTAACTGCTATCCCCACTAACAGGTTGATAAATATGTTAAATGTTCCTTTGATGTAGTCTCCTTCCTCCATAAGTTTTATACTAGCCATTGTTAGAGTAGAAAATGTTGTAAACGATCCACAAAATCCAACTGTAATAAATAAAATATAACTACTTGGCCAATTGAATTTATCTAATCCTATTCCTACAATCAACCCTAGCAAAAAAGACCCCAAAGTGTTTGAGATTAAAGTACCACTTATTCCTACGTGGCCTGTTAAAGCTAACATTGCTCTATCGATTCCATACCTAGATAAAGCTCCTAGACTCCCTCCTGCAGCGACTAATAGCCAATTCATCTATTTCATCCATTCATTAGTGCTTATATATTCATATGCACTAATAGCGGCGGTAACTCCATCCCCTGATGTCGTTATAAGTTGAGAAGCGGAGTCTTTTCGGATATCTCCAGCTGCTAATATTCCAGGTAATTTAGTTCTCATAGATATATCTGTAATGATTTTCTTATTGCAATCTAATTCTAGTAGCCCATTTAGGTATTCGGTGTTTGGGTCTAGTCCAGTAAATATGAATACCCCACTTGTATCGATTGAAGAATAGGTTTGTGATTGTGTATTTATAAGGCGTATTTTTTCGACTTCTGTTTCTCCTATAATCTCCACAATCTCTTTTCCATAATGGATGTCAATTTGAGAATTGGACATAACTTTCTCTTGGAGTATTTTTTGTCCTTTCAGATGTTGGTTTTTCGAGTATAATTCAACTTTTTTTGCAAAATCAGTTAATGTTAATGCTTCTTCTAAGGCAGAATCTCCATCTCCAATTACAGAAACATTTTGATCAATGAAAAATGCTCCATCACATGTAGCACAATAAGATACTCCTGCCCCTGTTAATTTTTCTTCTCCTGGGACACCTAACTTTTTCAACCTTGATCCACTGGCAATTATGATAGATTTAGCATTGTATGAATTATCATATGTTTCAACTAACCAATTTGTGGATGAAATATCTTTTTTAATATTAGTAACTTCTGAAAGTATTATTTCAGCACCTGAATCTAAGGCTTGTGTTTGCATGTTACCCATTAATTCAGAACCAGATATTCCTTGGGGTATCCCAGGGTAGTCTTCAATTTTTTCTGAATTTATTACGAGTCCACCTGGCATAAGCATTTCTATTATTAATGAATCCATACCTAATCTAGCTCCAAACATTCCGGCTGATAGTCCGGCAGATCCGGCTCCAATGATAACTAAATCTTTTTTTTCCATCTCTCACCTTTACAAGTTTTAATGTATAAGGACTTATATTACATTTGATTAAATTTGATTTCTACTATTTAATGTTCAGTATATATTTAGGATCATTCCATTTTGATGAGTTATAAAGGATACTTTGTTAATGAAGAGTTTTTTAATAGATTTACAGTGTACGTACTGCCCTACAGTTGTTTCAGCGGATTCTCCTCAGAAATTATGTCCTAATTGTGAAAAGGTATTGTATGCAAGATATGATACAGATCAAGCAAAGAAATCTTTTACTAAAGATGATCTAGTAACTAGACCTCCAAATATGTGGCGTTATTTTGAAATGATGCCAATATTAGATCCGAAAAATATAATTACTCTAGGGGAAGGCTTTACCCCTATATTTGAAACGCCTAAATTAGGTGCGAAATTAGGTGTTACTAATTTGCTTATCAAGGATGAAGGTTTAAATCCGACCGCTTCCTTTAAAGCTAGGGGATTATCTGCAGCTGTTTCTAAAGCATATGAACTAGGAATTCGTAAATTAACTATGCCTTCTGCTGGTAATGCTGCAGGAGCTATGTCTAGCTATGCCGCTAAAGCTGGCATTGAAGCATATTTATACATGCCAAAAGATGCCCCTGAAGCAAATATAAAAGAGGTAAATATCACATCGGGTAATTTGACCTTAATAGATGGACTTATAAATGATGCAGGAGTCATATCTAATCAAAAAGCAGCAGAACTGGGATTATTTGATGTGTCAACTTTAAAAGAACCTTATAGAGTTGAAGGGAAAAAAACAATGGGCTATGAAATAGCAGAACAGTTAGATTGGAGATTGCCTGATGTGATCATATATCCTACCGGAGGGGGTACCGGTATAGTTGGTATGTGGAAGGCTTTTGATGAAATGGAAAAACTTGGGTGGATTGGTTCAGATAGGCCGCGAATGTATACAGTTCAATCAGAAGGATGTGCCCCAATTGTTAAAGCATTTGAAGAAGGTACTGAATTTGCAGAACCTTGGATCAATGCTGAAACCTTAGCGTCTGGAATAAGGGTTCCTGTAGCTGTAGGCGATTATCTAATATTAAATGCTTTGCGAGATAGTGGAGGCGGTGCAATTACTGTCTCTGATGAAGAAATCTTAGAAATGACTAAGAATGTAGCTTCTTCAGAAGGTATTTTCGTATGTCCTGAAGGAGCAGCTACAGCAGTTGCACTAAAGAAGTTTTTAGAACTTGACCATATATCCCCAGAAGAGGAAGTTTTATTATTAAATACAGGTTCAGGATTAAAATATTTAGAATCTTACTAAGATAACTCCATTGAAGTTATATGAGGCGCATATATAGATAAAGAGCTCTCAATCATCATCTTGACCATTTCGTGATCAGGAACACATTCTGGGCATTCTTCATTGACCCCTTTAACATATTTTATTTCTATACTTGTATCGTCAGATGAAAGAACTTCTAAATTACCTCCTTCTGATGCAACAATGGTTTGCATGTTTTCTAGTACAGTTTGTACTCCGGAATCTACATTATCGAACATTTATACCTCAATAAAATAAAAATAATTTAAAGATAAAGTATCAAATAGTATTATAACGCGCAAATCATACTTGTTATACTATTTTTATATCGAATTTAAGGATTGAAATTTGTTTGTTATTGGAACCGCCGGACATGTAGACCATGGTAAAACTGCGTTAATTAATGCTTTAACTGGCATGGATCCTGATCGACTCCAAGAAGAGAAAGATCGAGGGATGACCATTGATCTTGGATTTGCATGGCTTAAACTCTCAAATGGAACTGAAATATCTTTGATTGATGTACCAGGACATGAAAAATTTGTCAATAATATGTTGGCAGGTATTGGGTCTATAGATCTAGCAATGTTAATTATTTCTTTGGATGAATCAATTATGCCTCAAACCTTAGAACATTTAGCTATTCTTGATCTTTTAAATGTTCAGAAAGGAATGGTAGTACTTACAAAAAAAGATTTGGTAGATGACGAATGGGCTGAATTAGTAAAAGCGGATGTTGAAGAATTAATTTCAGGGACTGTATTTGAAACTTCAAATATATATTGTGTTTCTGCAAAATCTGGAGAAGGAATAGAATTATTATTATCTGGAATGGAAGAATTACTGTCATCTACAATCGTTAGGCGTGACATATCTAAACCGAGGCTTCCAATTGATCGTTCTTTTACTGTGTCTGGATTCGGAACTGTTGTTACAGGTACCTTGATTGATGGTACTTTGAATGTTGGAAAAGAAATGGAATTATCTCCATCTGGTCGAAAGGTTAGGATTAGGGGATTACAAACACATAAAAAATCCGAAGATACAGCGCATCCTGGAACTAGAGTTGCAGCTAATATATCAGGTGTTAATCACTTAGATATAACCAGAGGAGAAGTTCTTACAACACCTGATTGGATTAAGCCATCAGAAGCTTTTGATGTATATCTTAGTGTTTTAGATTCTATTCCAAATCCATTAAGACATAATATGTATGTAACTTTGCATGTTGGCAGTATGGAAGTGGTTTCAAAACTACGTTTACTTGAAACAGATTCGGTTGATTCTGGAGAAACAACATGGGTTCAAATTAAGCCAGTCCGCCCAGTTCCAATTTTGAAAGGAGATTATTGTGTTATAAGGTCTAATATGACTACTTTGGGAGGCGGAATTATTGTTGCCGCTAATGCAAAAAGACATAAACGAAAAGATTTTCACACTGTTGAAAGATTGAACTCTTTATTGTCAGATTCTACAAAGGATATAGTTTTTAACATTATTAATGAATCTGATTTTGTTATTGGATTACAAAGCATATCTGAAATTTCAACCATTGGAATTGATGCTGTCATTAACGAGTTGAAAATTTTAATAGATGAAAAACTGATTTTGAGTACTTTAAATGAAATAGTAAATTCTGACTTTATTTCTATGAATAATTGGAATAAATTATCTGATGATGTTGAAAAAATTTTGTCAAAATACCATTCTGATTACCCGCTGAGAAATGGTGTTCCAAAAGAATTTTTGCGTAATCAACTTAATGCTACACCGTCCGCCTATAATCAAGTTTTACACTTGCTAAACACCAAAGATGTTATTGTCGAAGGAGCATCTTTTATAAAATTACCTAGTCATTTCCCAAATCTTTCTGAGCAACAATCAATACAGGCTAAAGAGTTTCTTGATTTATTAAACAAAGAGCCTTTTACTTCTAATAATGAATTAATATCAGGTCAAATTTTGGAATTTTTAGTTGATCAGGAAAAAGTTGTTAGGTTGGACGATAAAATATTACTTTCTTATTCGGTATATCAAGGAATTGTTGAAAAAGTACAACAAATATTGTTTGATAAAGGTGAAATAACGGTTGCGGTTTTAAGAGACGAATTTGGAACAAGTCGAAAATATGCAATCGCTATATTAGATTATATGGATCAACAACAGATTACTAAGAGAGTAGGGGATATTAGGGTTTTTCGATAATGGTTTTCAAATTAAAGGTGTAACTTTGTCTTTAGATTTAAATGATACAGCTAATCAAATTACTAGAATGGTTTCCAAAACTGAAGATAGATCAGATTCATTAGAATTCCAATTGCAGCGTATGGTTAAATTGCTAAAAGAATTTGATTGCCAAAAATTTATGGATAAAAAATCTAAGTTATCTGATTCGTGGCCATGGCCTCTTTTAGATATTCCTGAAAATCCAGGCAAGTCTATACCTGTTATATCTAACTCTGATGATTATATTGCAATTGGAGTTGATGGATCTCATATTGATGTTAATCGCCATATCCCAATCAAATGCTTTTTGATAAATATAGGGTTCGCTAAAATAGAATACGGAAGTAACTCAATTGCAGAATTGTCCAGTAAGCCTGTCTTGTACTATGGAAATTCTGAGGTCACCATTCCTAATCCAAACGAAACTTATAGAGGCACCTCTATAGAAGGAACAATACTTGGAGCTTTTAGGACTGTTAAAGAATTAGAAGAGTTAGCTAGCATTATGGAAGATTCTAATTCTCATATTCCAACAATAGGGTTAATGGATGGAACGCTACTACTTTTGGATATTTTGAGGAAAGGTATTGATCAATTTGTGATTGATAATTTACTTAATGATAGATTTTTAAAATCTTTATCAAAGATACAAAAAATAAACCAGAATAAACAGGCATTACTAGCAAGCTATATAAGTCTTCCGGCTAGTAAGGAGTTTATGAATTCACTAAGGTTTTATGATTCAGATTTTCTAGAAGGCTCTCAAATCTTGGAAGATGTGAGTTCTGAAATTCTTGACCGTCAATTATTTGCTAGAATTTTAAAAGAAAATGATAGGTCGGCATTGTTTCCTAGTTCACATCCTTCAGTGGAATCTTATTATGGTGAACACCATCTAATGTTTTTTTATGTGAATACCGGTGACGAGATTGCACGAGTAGAAATTCCTGCGTGGGTTGCAAAAGATAAAGCAAATGTTGATTTGATACATTCTTTAATATTAGATCAGTGTAATAAAGGCCCAACTTATCCGATTGTACTGATGGAAGCTCATGAACAAGCTGTCATATCAACTAAAGATCGAGCATATTTTTTAAATTTGATGGAATCCTCTATGGAATCTAAAGGAATTACATTTTATACTTCTCAAAAAGATCGTTCAAAAAGATTACGATGGCTATAATATATTAGGAGATCAAATGACTCGGTTGGGTGAAATAATTGAAAGTAATACGAATGAATTTATCACTCAATGTTACGATCTCTACTCTGCACCTCCTTTGGGGACGATAGTCAAAGCGAGTCAGTCTGATTCTGTCTTTGGAATTGTTTCTTATTCACAGACGTTAGGCTTAGACCCTACAAGACGCCCTATCCCTAGGGGGAAATATTTAGATAATGAATCAGAAATTTATAGTGCGAATCCTCAATTAAATCAATTGCTTACTACAGAATTTAAATCCATTATTGTAGGTCATCATTACCAGGGAGAGATCAAACTTTTCTTGTCCCCCACTCCTCCTAAAATACATTCATTTGTTAATAAGTCTAGCCATGAGGATATAATTAAATTTAGTCAACATATTGAGTTTCTTGAGCCAATTATTAATTCAAATCAACCGCAATCAGATGATATTGTAGTGTCATTTATAAAGTATGCTTATGATGAAATTAATGACAATAGATTTATAAAAGAATCTTCTAGAAAATTAGCCTCTATGCTAAAACATGATACCTATAGGTTAAATTCTATACTTAGGAAATTAAAATTATGACTCAAGAAGAAGACTTAAATCTATACATAGGAATGGTAGTGGGGGGATCTTTATCAGAAGGAGTTACTATTAAGCTTTTTGATCATACTTCTGTAGAAATGATAACTGTGGGTTCTAATGTCGTGATTGAAAGTGACATAAGGAATTTTTTTGGGGTCGTTACTGATATAGAATTACAATCTTCTGATTCAGACTTCCAGTCATCATTTATAGATGATAAAGATTCATTCTTGAAAGATACTCTATTGGGAACTGTTGTATATGGAATTATTAAAGTTGAACCAATGCTGATTTTAGGGGATCCCCATATAATAGGTTCTAGTATAGAACCAGCTAAAACTATTCCAAGTCATTTTGCAACGGTTAAGAAAGCATCTCAAGATGACATTTATACTGTGTTTGGCAAGGAGTCTAGAGAGAATTTTTGGGTAGGTAGTCCTGTTGACATGAGTGATGATGTACTACTGTGCCTCGATATAGAGAAACTGATCTCAAGAAATACAGGCATATTTGGGAAAACAGGGAGTGGTAAGACATTTATTTCACGAATTCTGCTGAGCGGAATTATTGATAGCAATTTGTCGAGTAATTTAATATTTGATATGCATAATGATTATGGATGGGCAGGAACTAGTGAGGCCACAGCAGAAGTTAAAGGACTTAAACAACTGTTTTCTAGTAAAGTCCTAGTTTATTCTTTAGACCCTAAGACAATGGACACAAATAATTCTCCAGATGAAATCATAAAAATAAATTATTCAGATATTGAACCAGAAGATATTAAATTACTTCAAGATACTATCAACCTAACGGATTTAGCTGTAGATGCAACCTACACATTAAAGCAACATTTTGGAACTAATTGGTTTAAAAAATTTGATCAATTGAAATCGAACCAATTAAGTGATTTGTCAGACTCTACAGTAATTAATCAGCAGACTTTACTTTCTTTGAAAAGAGGATTATCTAGACTTACTAGGTATGATTTTATGGTGGATTCTAATATAGAAGAAAAAGATGAAAAATACGATTTTGCTGTCGGGATTATTGAAAAATTACGTTCTGGATTTAATGTAGTTTTGAATTTTGGGAGATTTGCAAATGATAAGACGGCATATATTTTAGTTGCCAATATTTTAACTAGGCGCATCTATAACAAATATAAACGAGATACAGAATTTGCGATTGCTAATTCTGAGCCTGATTACGAACCTAGAGATCTTGTAATAACTATTGAAGAAGCCCATCTGTTTTTAGACCCTTCCGTTGCAAATGAAACTATTTTTGGCAATATTGCTAGAGAAATGCGTAAGTACCATGTAACGTTATTAGTAGTAGACCAAAGACCTAGCCAAATTGATGATGATATTATGAGTCAGATTGGTACTAAGATTTCGTGTTTGCTGGATAGTTCGAAAGATGTAGATGCTGTTTTATCAGGGGTTCCAGGAGGTAGGAAACTTCGAGGTGTTTTAGCAAGATTAGATTCAAATCAACAGGCTTTAGTTGTTGGGCATGCAGTTCCTATGTCTGTAGCAATTAAAACTAGATCATATGATGAGAAATTTTATGAATCACTTGCTCCTACAAGAACTTTAGAACAGATAATGCAGGATAAAAAAAATTTAGGATTATGATTAATTTTCAGATAATTTAATCTGGTGTGATATTTCTGAGCTAATTGTGTTTTGTATTTCTTTTATTAGCTCATCTTCGATAATAGAGATAGATTCTAAAGATTCTTGGAATAAAGTTATCCTGTCTGGCAAGATGTTTTCATATCCATATTTTTCTGACAGTGGTATACCTTCATATAAGCTAAGAAGATTTAATTTATTTTCTAATCCAGTACCAATTAATTGCTCATCAGAAGGGTATACATCAATGACTATTTGAATATCGTTTAACTGTTCTTTTATTTCATTTGAAAGACTTTGAACAGATTTGGCAACGATTTGTTTGAATTTATTTAAAGGTAGTTGTGGCATGAAATTGAGTATTTATCCAAGTATTGTGTGTTTAGCTTATAAATTGTATCCTAACATGGTTTCTTATTCTCATATGTTCTTTTGGTCAAGATTATAATTATTTGGGGAGGTATTCATGACAGATCTTCGGAAAACTGCCGCTATTGTAGGTGTAGATGAATCAGATGAAATAGGAAAAGTTCCTGGTAAATCTAATCTTCAACATCACGCGGAAGCAGCACATAATGCTTTAGCAGATGCTGGGATGTCTTTGAAAGATGTTAATGGACTTTTTTGTTCTGGAAATACAGCTATGGGGACTTTAAACATAGCTGAGTATTTGGGTATAGAGCCTAGCTTTACCGATACTACCGCTGTCGGAGGCTCTTCTTTCGTTATTCACATAGCACATGCTGTTGCAGCTATTAATGCAGGATATTGTGATGTTGCCTTAGTTACCCATGGAGAAGCTGGTAGAAGTAGGAGAACTCGTCCAGGTCCAGACCCGGCAGATCCAGGACCACAATATGAAATTCCATATGGGTTAATTGGTCCGCCTGTAAATTATGCAATGGCGGCACGTCGATACATGCATATATATGGTGAAGACAAAACTAGACAAGGAATGGCTGAAGTGGCTGTTGCTACTAGGAAATGGGCTCAGATGAACCCTAAAGCATATATGAAAGATGATATGACATTTGATGATTATCATAATTCTAGATGGATCTCAGAACCATTTCATTTGCTTGACTGCTGTTTGGTTACTGATGCTGGTGGAGCTTATGTTATAACTTCTGCAGAGCGGGCAAGAGATGCAAAGAAAAAACCTGTTTGGGTATTGGGTGCTGCTGAGTCGCATGACCATAACATCATTAGCCAAATGCCTGATTTAACTCGTTCCGTTGCTAGAAATACTGGCCCTGCAGCTTTGAAAAGAGCAGGTCTTACACATGATGATATGGACCTCGCCATGATATATGATTCGTTTACGTACACAGTTTTAGCAACTTTAGAGAGTTTAGGGTTTTGTGGACCTGGAGAAGCTCCCGACTTTGTTGCCAATCAAAGAACTGCCCCTGGGGGAGATTTTGCTATGAATACATCTGGAGGCGGATTATCGTATACCCATTCAGGTATGTATGGAATGTTTTTAGTTTTGGAAGCAGTCAGACAATTACGAGGAGAATGTGGAGACAGGCAATTAGATGATCCTAAACTATGTTTAGTAAATGGTACTGGCGGTCAACTTTCTTCTACAGGCACAGCTATATTAGCTGTTGATTAATTAAAAGGATTAATAAATATGACTTATAAAAAACCTATACCGATGCCTCAAGGCGAATCAGATTTTTATTGGAATAAAGCTAAAGCAGGCGAATTGTGGCTCAGGCATTGTAATGGATGTGACGAGGCGTATTTTTATCCAACTGATATTTGTAGAAACTTGGATTGTTCAAATCCCAGGGATACAGATTGGATAAAGTCTTCAGGTAAGGCTACTTTGTTTACTTTTGGAATTGTTCAGAGAGCTCCTCATCCAGGGTTTGCTGACGATGTACCTTATGTTACGGCAATTGTAGAGCTTGAAGAAGGCCCTAAGATGCCCACTAACATAGTTATAGATAATCCTAGTTCAGATAACTTAAAAATCGGGATGCAGTTAGAAGTTGTATTTGAAGATATAACTGAAGAAATAGCTCTGCCTAAATTTAAACCGGTTTAATTATAAGCGGCGATCATCCATTTCTCTTAAAACAGAAAAGGGGAATATTCCTGTATGGTGGCCGTCGCTCCATAAAAACTGAACTCCGTAATTGCCAACTAGTAGGTAGTCTTCAGCAATTAGATCATGAGGAACCGACGCTGGATCTAACAGTTGCCTTTTACTCCATTCCTCTACACATTGTGCGCACTGGCAACTGATCCGTATTTCGCGTGGTTTAAAAATACTTTCGTGCCCATCATCCCACTGTAATAGTATTTTACTTCCATATAATCCAACATTTTTTAGTTTAATAGATGAATCCAATGTTTTCCCCCGATATACTTATGATAAATATCATATATAAGATTGACCCATTAAGATACCTGTGATACTTTCAAAACTTAACTAAAAAAGGAAATTCATATTATAAATGTCTGCACTTAAAGGCATAATTGTACTTGATCTATCCAGAGGTAAATCTGGAGCTGTTTCGTCAATGTTTTTGGCTGATAATGGTGCTAGAGTAATACGTGTTTTAGACAATTCAAATGAAGATGTTTTAAAAATTTCAGAAGATGAAAAATTTTACCAGACAGAGTTTTCTTTTTTTAATCGTGGAAAAGAACTTTTAAAAATAAATATTTCAGAAGAATTGAATTTTATTGAATCTTTATTGTCATCTGTAGACGTTCTCATCGATGATTGTACTCCATCAGAGAATTTCCATGGATTAAATATTTCTGAAATAACTAAAAAGTTTCCACATATCATTCATAGCTCTATTACTCCATATGGTAATAAAGGTTCTTTGAAAGATAGTGCAGGAGCCCCTAATCTAGTTAAAGCTAGAGCAGGTATCTATGATAGATTGCCTGGTTTTAGAGAAGGATCTATATATGTTGTTCATCCATTTGTAGAAGTTGGTGCAGGATTACTTAGCGCTATAGGTATTACTGCAGCATTATTTAAGCGTGAACAAACAAAACACGGTTGCAGAGTACATACTTCTTTGTATGCCGCTGCTCTGTTTTATACTCCCATAGTATCAAGTGATAAAGTGAAAAAATATCCTAATAATTCACCAGTGGGTGGAGGCCCATTTTATAGTGTTTTTGAATGTTCAGATGATAATTGGATTCAACTAGCATGTATACATGAAGGTTTTGTTGATACTGCTGCTGCTGTTATGGATATCGCTCACATTTTAGTAGAGGAAAGATTTGGAAACGGGATTTCTCCTGTTAATCAAGAATCAAGATTTGAATTATTTAATATAGTAAAAGAAAAAATGAAAACTAAATCATCTGTCGAATGGTCAGATATATTTGATGCCGCAGACATTCCGTTTGCTGTTGTGGGCACTTCTAAGAGTGCTATATATAACGAACAGCTTATACACAATAATATGATAGTCGAAATTGAGGACCCCGTTTTAGGTACTATAAAACAACCGGGATGTTCTTTAAATTTGTCAGATTCCTCTAATACTATTTCACCTCTTACTTATGTTTCAAAAGACGATTTATTAGATTCCTTTCCGTTTAATAGAATAGTTTATAAACCGGTTAAATTTAGCACTTCTACGGAAATGCCATTGAAAGGTATTAAAGTATCAGATATTACTAATGTTATTGCTGGTCCATCTGCTGGTAGGATTTTAGCTGATTTAGGCGCTGACGTCTATAAAATTGAACCTCCATATGGAGATCTCTCAAGGCCTGGGAATCTCCATTTTTTTCATTCATCAAATTCTAATAAAAGATCACTTTCAATCAATATTAAAGACGATAGAGGGAGTCATGTTGTTAAGAAAGTCATATGTAAAGGAGATGCTTTAATTGCTAACCTGAGACCAGGAGTTTTGGATCGGTTAGGATTATCATCCGAAGAACTAAAGAAGGAAAATCCTAGAATTATTGAATCTTATATCAGTGCTTTTGGAGAATCTGGCCCATTTTCTCATAGACCAGGGCTTGACCCACTAGCTCAAGCGTGGTTAGGGTTACAAACAGCTCAAGGAGGGTCTCCTCAAAGACCATCATTTATCGGGCAATTAGCGCCAACAGATTATACCGCTGGTCTAATAGCAAGTTTGGGTGTAACTATTTCTTTATATCATCGTGAGAAAACTGGTAAAGGACAAATATCCCAAACTAATTTGCTAAATGCAGGTACACTTTTGTTAGAGGGCGACCTGTCGGAACTCCAGAAAGATAATTTGTCAGACTTGAACTTTTCGGATAGACGTCTTGCTGATATAAATCAATATGGTCTTAGTGATTACAATCGTTTATATGAGACAAAAGATGGCTGGATTTATATTTCTGCAGAAGGGAATACTGATGTTTTCCATCACTTTATTAATATGTATGACGATACTATTGAAAGCAGGAGAGATGAAGATGAATTTAATGAATTTTACTCACATACCGATTATGGATCGTTAGTTTTTAATGTTTTTAAATCCCAAACAACTGAATTTTGGATGGATAAACTCTCTCAAATAGGTATACATGCAGCTGAATCTGTAGAGAATTATGAAGTTTCATATTTTGATGATCCTCACCCTAAAAAAAACGATATGATAGCTACACACGTTACAAATGATTTGATGGAGCATAAATATATAACTGGATTTATAAAATTTGATGAATTACCTTCAAGTCATTCGTTCCCTACACCAAAATTAGGAGAACATTCTAGAGAAATTCTTAAAGAATTTGGATTTGATGATATGTTCATAGACTCTATTATCGGGGATAATGTATTAATTACTCCGGATTTATAAAATTTGATTAAGGCTTTTATAAGTAATGAATACAAAAGAATTATCTGATTTAAGATATAAAATTAGGCATTCAACTGCTCACGTAATGGCAGATGTAGTTAGAACTATGTATCCAAACGTTAAATTGGCTATTGGCCCACCTACTGAAGATGGCTTTTATTATGATTTTTTAATGGATAATCCGTTCTCAGATAATGATTTGAAGAAAATTGAAAAGCAGATGAAAAAAGTTATAGCTCGAAATCTTCCGTTCGAATATTCTGAATATTCTAGAGAAGATATGTTAGAAATTAATAAAGATGAACCCCTAAAAACAGAGTTAATCAAGGAAATACCTGAAGGAGAGTCTATAACAACGTATAAACATGGAGATTTTGAGGATTTATGCGCAGGGCCTCATGTTGAATCAACCGGTAAAATCCCAGCTTTTAAACTATTAAATGTTGCAGGAGCTTATTGGAGAGGTGATGAATCGAGGCCAATGTTGCAAAGAATTTATGGTACAGCATGGGAGTCAAAAGAAGCTCTTCAAGAGCACGTAGAACGTATAGAAGAAGCTCGTAAAAGGGATCATAGAGCATTAGGGAAGACACTAGATTTATATTCTATTCATGAAGAAATTGGACCTGGTTTAATAGTATGGCATCCAAAGGGAGCTAGAGTCAGGAATCTTTTTGAAGATTTTTGGCGTACAGAGCATTATAAAAGAGGGTACGATCTTGTTTATACTCCAAATATAGGTAGATCGGTTTTGTGGGAGACAAGCGGACATTTGGATTTTTATAGTGAAGATATGTTTGCTCCTTCTGTTAATGATGACCAAGACTATTATTTAAAACCTATGAACTGCCCTTTTCACATAATGTACTACAGATCTTCTTTGAGAAGTTATAGAGATTTACCTATGAGGGTAGGGGAACTTGGTACTGTTTATAGACATGAAAGAGGGGGAGCCTTACATGGTACATTGAGGGTTAGGGGGTTTACTCAAGATGATGCGCATATTTTTTGTACACCAGATCAAATAAAGGATGAAATTAAAGGTGTTTTAGATTTAACTTTTGATATGCTGAGTGCATTTGGATTTACAAAATTCTCAATAAGTCTTTCTACAAAACCCGATAAATCTGTTGGCTCTGAAGATCAATGGAAGGTTGCTGAAAACTCGTTAAAAGATACTCTTGATGACATGAAATTATCTTATGATACTGATCACGGAGGAGGCGCATTCTATGGGCCTAAGATTGATATTAATATAGAAGATGCTATTGGTAGGTCATGGCAATGTACAACAGTTCAGTTTGATTTCAATCTTCCAGAGAGATTTGGGATTACATATATCGGAGAAGATGGGCAATCGCATAAGCCTTATATGGTTCATAGAGCTATATTTGGATCTCTAGAAAGATTTATGGGCATGTTGATTGAACACTATGGAGGAGCTTTTCCGGTTTGGTTGGCTCCAACTCAAGTCATTATAATTCCAATTGCAGATAGGCATCACGAATATTCTAATAAAATACGAGACCATCTAAGGGAAAATAATATTAGAGTTGAAATTGATGATAGTCGAGATAGGATGAATGCTAAAATTCGTAATGCTCAAATCCAAAAAATTCCATATATGTTCATAATTGGAGATAGAGAAATAGATTCTAATACGATAGGGGTGAGGCTTAGATCTGAAAATGACCTAGGTGCCTTAGGATTAGATGATGTTATGAATCATATTGAAAATT
>CEQN01054084.1_pt1 | contig 15457 bp, 16 predicted proteins | sample 427011 | NCBI WGS metagenome assembly CEQN01 (sample SAMEA2621277, study PRJEB7988) | marine metagenome | biome: marine biome (ENVO:00000447); feature: deep chlorophyll maximum layer (ENVO:xxxxxxxx); material: "saline water (ENVO:00002010), including plankton (ENVO:xxxxxxxx)" | depth 120 m
GGTACACAGGAAGGAGATGTAGGTAATATTACCTTGGGACTAGAGGCTGGTACTCATTACGTTGCTGTACTTAGAGTAAACATAAAAGAATGCAACGAATACTATTACCACGCATATAACTTCTGGGTGCTATACTGTGACTGCGATGACAACGCTGCACTAAATTTTGCAGGGGATGATCACCCATATCCTTGGAGTGATACAAGCGCTTATCCTGGAGGATACAGCACCACCCCATTCTCATTCTGTCAGAGTACAGAATTTGAAAGAAGAATGTGGCTTAAGTCTAAGAGAAGCAGCGATGAGGCTGGACTATGCCTGTACCCAGAACCATACGTAGACTGTTCTGAGTTTATAGATTTCTGTATAACCTCATCAACCTTCGAGTGTGAGCTTACCGGGGATATAATTAATGGGTTCACCAACATAGGAACTGGTAGTATATACATAAACGTATTTGGGGTATACACAGGGTCAGACATAATAGGACAGGAGTTCGCACTAGTGGTTGATGGAATTCTGTTTGAATTCATATTGACTCTGACTGATGCAAGCACTAATGAGGTAATAGAACAGATTGCAGTAAATACATACGACGACTACTTAGAACTGACTGGTGGTATACAACCACAAAATGTTAATGGTGTAAACATAGCCTTTAATGACGTACCTCAGGGTCAGTATATTGTAACACTGGATCAAGTAGGAGGCCTGTTCCCAGGCCAAGATCCTACCTTGGGGCCATGTCAAGGACTAGAGCCCTCTGGTACTTTCGGTACAATAAACGTAGGGGCAGGTGAAAACTGTGAAGATATAGTCCCTGGATGTAATGATCCGCTCGCTGTAAACTATGATCCTAATGCTACTACAATAGTAAACGGGGAGCCGTTTGATGCATATAACAATACCTGTGAATACAACGATTGTAATAACGTATTTGAAACAGTAAGAATAACTGGTACAACGACCACAAACTCTCTAGCAGAATGTGCTACTCAAGAAATAGACACAGATGGAGATGGTATACTAGATGACACAGAAAACTTCTTAGGAGACACAAATAGTGGTGGAGCTACATTCACAGTATTTGATCCAGATGGTCCTACAAATTTCAACATAGGAGTTGTATCATTATCGAACGGTAACGAAAGTGTAGGTATAGCTACTCTGCTACAGTTTTATAGTGATAACTTTAATCAAATTACAACTAACAATGGTACTACTGGAGTACTTATACCTCAAGGAGGTACTGTTGTAGGAGCATTCCTCCCAACCAATGTAACAACAGTTCCAGAAGGTACGTTCTCTGTAGCGGGTATGTACGCAGGTAACTACCTAGCGTTTGCATTGCCTCAGACTCTAGACCCAGACTTTCCACTAATTGACTGTGAAACTCAGTTGCTTGAGTTTGCTGATCAATTTGAAAACTTTACTATACTACTAGATGCTAGTGCAATAGTAGACTGCAGTGAGCCTTGTAATGAAGTTACAAACCCCGCAGATTGTGACGACTACGTGCCAGGATGTACAGATGTTTCAGCCACTAACTTTAATGAACTAGCTAACTATGATGATGGTTCATGTGAGTATGGGGGTACTGAAACATGCATAACTAACCCAGAGCTGCCAGAATGCGAGGAGTGTGAAGATGAGGAGGGTATAGGACTTAGAAACTGTGATGAAACCTTTGGTAATACTGAAGGCTGCGGAGATCCAGCTGCATGTAATTACAATCCTGATGCATTGATAGTAATGAATTCACTATGTGAATACTGCTGTGACGGTGATGAAAACTGTGTAGAGAACGAAGACGAAGATGACTGTGAAGATGCAGATGGCAATGTAGACCCAAACTGCACAGAGCCTATCTGTCCAGATCCTCTAAACCCAGACTGTGATACAGTTGTTGTAAATCCATGCCCAACGGAAGCAGACTGTCCCCCACCCCCAATCCCGGATTGCATAGCACTAGGAAACTGTGGTGATGGAGGACCTGGCACTGAAGACCCTGACGTGATTATAGACGATGTAGTTACAGTAGAGGTATCATGTGACCCTCTTTTCAACAACCAAGAATTTGATACTTGGAGAACAGAGGCTATGACCTGCTCTGCTACAGAAGGAAGTAAGATGTTGTTCAAGCTTAGAGCTGGTGTGAAAGATCATAACGAGCAAGATCTCATTAAGCTTACTTTGATAAACTACCTGTTTAATCAGGGCGTAGACTTGCCGTGTCTCTTTAGCTGTGATGAATATGATAACAACACACAGAACATAAAGTACAGAGAGAAGGATTGTGCAAGTGAGTGGAAGAGATTTGGGTCTCAGAGATGGACACCTAAGAGCACATTTAATCAAGGAGATGTAGTAAGAATACTTAGGAACGTAAGAGGTAAGGCTACTGCGGCTTACTTCATCGCTAAGAAAGATGTACCAGCACAACAAATAAGACCAGACCAGAGAGGTATAGATAACGAATACTGGGTGAGATGCATAAATGTTAGAGGACAAAAAAGCACCACACCGAATGGAGTAACATACCTCAGAACTCTCTATGAGTTCATGCGTAAATTCTGTGAGAACTGCAGCATTGTAAGCTTAGGTTCAGGAGCAGCTGAAAATAACACTAAGTCTCCGTCCATTGATAGTACAGGACTAATGGGGGATGATGACTCTGAAATAATATTCTAATATGGCAAAACGAATAATAGACCTTAACCTAAAGTCAAAGAGTGAATCTGTGGCTAATGAGAGACTGGTCATACAAAATACAAAAACACAGCAGTCTAGCTCATACTCGCTAGGTGATGTATTCCCTATCCTACAGGATGGGGGCACAGACTCTGGAAGCAAAAGTCTAGGCAGTGCTCTAGGTGTTTCTACTATAACCCCACTGTTTGTAGGTGGTGGATTTGGTAATACTCTAACTGGTAACGAGAATAACATTCTTATCTTCAAGGGTATCAGATCTAATGATACTGTGCTTGAGGTGAAGAATGAAACTCTAAGCTCAGATGCTACTAAGACTAATCTAGTATTAGATTTCAATCAGAGTAATCTTGATCTTAGCGCTTGTAATAATACCAGCTCTGGGTTCTTGTCTCAGGCAACTCTCAGCAACACCAATCATGTCACAGGCACACTGCCTGTAGCTAACGGTGGAACTAACGCAACTGCTTTTGCAGATAAGTCTGTTATTATAACACAAGACTCAGGTACCGATACACTCGCTGCAGCAACCATGTCAACAAACGGACAGCTGTTGATTGGTGGAACATCAGGACCTACTGTAGCTACACTGACTGCAGGTACAAACGTTAGTATCAGTAACTCAGATGGAGCTATCAGTATAGCCGCTTCTTTCAGCAGTGTTAGCTCCACTCTTAATATGAGCAACAATAACCTTCAGATGGGCACTGGGTTCATTAGCAACGACGGAAGCAATGAAGGTATTAAAATAGATAGCACTGGTAAAGTTTTTGTTGGTAGTGCTACCCCAACAGCTTATCACACTCATGACCTTAACGTTGGAGGCAGTGTAGCTTTGGGATCTAGCAACGGGTCTGTAGCTCAGAACATAGCCATGGTAGAGTGCACGTCAGGTTCAACACCTTCGTTCACTATATCTGGTTCATCTGCTAATGGTACAGGTAATGCTGGAGGCTTGGTGGTTATAGCAGCTGGTGCTGGAGATACTAACGGTAATGGTGGTAATACAGAGATAAGAGCAGGACTAAAGGCTGGAGGAGGTACTGATGGATCAGTTTTAATAAGAACTGGATCTTCAGGGACTATAACTACAGCAGTTACTGTAGACGGCTCACAGAACGCAACGTTCGAAAAAGGCATCATACAGAGAGGAGATGCAGGTATAGTATTTCACCAGAACGCACCAGCAACTACAGATGATGGCACAACAGTAGTATCAGCAGCTAACGTGCTCACAGGTATTGTAACATGTACCCCAACAGCAGACAGAAGTAAAGCTACTGACACAGCAGCTAATCTTATTAGCACCTTGGGACTTACAACAGACGATGATGCATTTGACTTTAGCGTCATTAACCTAGCTACAGATGGTACATCATTTATAACTTTTACTGGAGGCACGGGAGTAACACTTGTAGGTAGTGCCATAATCTCTGCACAAGACAATGCAGAGGATGCATTTACGTCGGGGGTAGGAAGATTTAGAATTAGAAGAACAGGTTCTTCTGCAGTTAGTATGTATAGAATAGCCTGATTTTATATATTTGTATTATTGTAAACCTTAAAACACAAAACAATGTCAGCTACAAAAATAGAAGCTACAAACAGAGAATTGCTTGAGATCTTCAGAGGTCTTGAGTCAGTGAAACAAATCAAAGGAGCACGTTTTAGTGTTCTCGTTGGTAAGAACTTGAAAGAGTTGAGACATAAGCTAGAGCCTATTGAAGCAGCAGCTATGCCCCCTATGGAGTTCCAAGAGGTATCCGTAAAGATGCAAGCCCTTGTAGAAGAGCAAAACTCAGATGCAATGGAGCAACTTGAGAAGGATAGTGAGGAACTTATAGAGGCAAGAAAAGCACAACTGCAGGCTGTAGAGGATATGTTGGATGAGCCTACAGAGGCATATCTGCATATGATTAAGGAGACTCAACTCCCAGAAGATATTACTGGTGAGCATATAGAGAGACTTCTTAAAATAATAAATTAAATGGCAAGCATTACAACAAGACTTAGTGTAAGATCTAGAAACCTTTTCAGCAATGCTATTGGTGCAAGACATGATAAGTCTTTTGCCGTTAGCAGTGATGCGGACCGACGCATCAAGACAATTAAAGAAGCATCAGGAGCACCAGCTATACTGGTAGACGCCTCTGATTACTACACGGACACAGATATAACTCTGTTCGTGTTTATTAAGAACGCCACACCTACAGCTAATAAGCATCTGTTTATCCTTGTAGGATCACAGATCATAGCTCGTCTCAAGCCTGGTGAGTATATTCTTTGGCCTTGGCACGTAACTAGTGCTAGTAATGACGTTAAGATTTACTCAAATGATGCCACTAGTGGTGTAAAAGCCGAGTACTTCGCTGCTAAAATGACCAGCTAAGATGGGTAAGAAGATAAAAGATACTAAGCTAGGAGCATGGCTAAAAGATAAAGCACCCAACGTATTAGATACAGTTGCAGACTTACTTCCCGATAGCGGGGGTCTGGGTGTTGTAAAGAACCTGTTGGACAAAGAACCAGGTATTGATCCAGCAGAGGCACAAGCTAAGATAGATGCAGAAGTAAAGTTCCAAGAGAATGTTACTGAGCGCTGGAAGGCTGATATGGGCAGCGACGTCAAACTCGCAAAGCTTATTAGACCTGTCACTTTGATCGCCTTGATGAGCATGTTTATGATCACCATGTTCATAGACAGCATGGACAATGTGCCGTTCAATGTAAAAGATTCGTATGTCGATCTACTTCAAATCCTGATGCTTACTGCATTTGGTGCTTACTTCGCGGGCAGAACTATAGAAAAGTCTAAGAAGTAAGTTAATTGTAAACCTACCACATGACTGTAAATGATATAAGAAGTTTCCTAAACGAAAAACCGGGTTACTTAAAAAAGAGTGCGGAAGTGCTCTCAGGCCGATTAGAGTGCGACATCGAGTTATGCGAGACTGCACTGTATGAAGCAAGACAAAAGGCTAAGGAACAGCCTGATGATAACGCTAACAACAATGAGAGTGTTATCAGTGAGTTCCAAACGTTCCTTGACAAAAATGGCATCGCACCTGCTGATGTGTCTAGCGTAAAGTTCTGGCAAACGGTATCAGGACACCAAAGATTCTCTGTTGTAACAAAGGGAGAGTCTATGAGCGTAGATGCAATTAAGCAGGAAATTGAGGGGTTTGCAGCTAGTTACAGCCCAAAGGCTGCAAAGATCAAGTACGAAAAGCACTCTGATCCTGTAGTGTACGAGGTATCTCTACCAGATATACACTATGGTAAACTCCACAATTTATCACTAAGTGAGGTAGAAGATCAATATCTAGGAGTTGTTGGTGACTTGATACACAAAGCACAAGGACTACAAATAGAAAAGATTCTTCTACCGATAGGTAACGACGGCATGAACTCAGAAGGACTTCGTATGTCGACTACCAAAGGAACACCACAACAAGACAATGGTGGTTGGAAAGAGACGTTTAGAGGATACTGTCAATTGATGGTACAAGCCATAGACTATCTAACCACAATTGCTCCCGTTGACGTAATAGTGATATCTGGTAATCATGACTACGAACGCATGTTCTATGCAGGAGATGTGTTAGCAGGATGGTACAGAAACGATGCCAACGTCAGTGTAGACAACACTGCAAGTTCTAGAAAGTACTACGAGTACGGTAAGAACATGTTAATGTTTACACATGGCGACAAAGAGAAACCGGCTGATATGCCACTAATAATGGCTACAGAACAACCGGAGATGTTTGCTAGAGCTAGGCACCGTGAAGTTCATTGCGGGCACCTCCACAAAGAAATGGTTAATGAGTACAGAGGTATCAAAGTACGGTTTCTACCATCTATTTGTCCTAACGATGAATGGCACAAGCAGATGGGGTACGAAGCTAAACGAACAGGGCAAGCATATATATGGAATAAGCAGAGAGGACTTGAAGGCTATTTACAGACAAATGTTATTTGAAGACGACATAGAAGACGATTACGATTTCTCTAGCTCAGTAGAAGATGAGATAGAGATACTTGACGAAGCATACAGAAATGCATTTGCTGTAGCTACGGGCAAGATGACTGTCGCTGAGCTTTTGTCTAAAAGCCCGGACATGATCTTCTTGCCTTTTGATCCTAGCGATCCATCTACGTTTAAGCTCATCGTAAACGATATGATAAAGTACTTCGAAGAAAACGAAGAATATGAAAAATGTGCTGAGCTACTTAGCATAAAAGGGCTAAATGAATGACTTTAGATGAGATTGCATACAATATCCTGAACCTTGTTAGGGCTGGTAGATCTAGTAATGATGACATCATATCACTAGATCAAATCAAGTTTAACATACAGCACTACCGTGCTATGTTTATACGTAGAGACTACAACAGAAATGGGTTTGTCTCTAACACTCTAGAACAAGACTTGGGATGCTTAGATATAATTAAAGTTGATGCATCTAAGTGCTGCAATCTTCCTATAGACTGCCCAGTATATAGAACTAAAAGAAAGCTCCCTAGAACTGTTAGGTTCAACTTTAGGGATGCTTTTACATTTATAGGTAAACCCAACGGGACAGGCACCATACCTAGAGTAGAGGCCTATGAGATAGAGTACATACCATATGATAAGTACACATCAGGACAAACTAAGTTCTATGTCATAGATGACTATATCTATGTCTACAACCCAAAAGGTCTTGAAGCTATAAATGTGAGAGGGGTATTTGAAGACCCTGAAACCGTAGCAGAATTTGCTACATGCAATGATGGGGAATGCTACGATGAACATTCTCCCTACCCACTACCAATGGACATGGTAAGCTTAATAACCAATGGTATAGCCGCCGGAGAGCTTACACTCATGGGCACTGGTAAAAATGACACTTCTAACGATAGACAACAAAACTAATCATGGGACTTAATACAACAAGAGAAAGACTGCTAGATAAGCAAGTAAAAGCAGCACAAGCTAGTAGGACCGCTAATGAAGCAAGTCAGACAGCCAATGAGTCAGTATCAGCTACTAATAAGCTGTCACTTGGTGACAACGGCTGTGTGATGATCAGCGGCAATGCTGCTCAAAGTGTAAGTGCAGGAACGTACTTTGCAGTACAGTTCTTGAAAGCATGCACTCCTACAGCTCTTACCATAGGTAGTAGCACGACTGTTACTAGCACAGAGATACCTGCAGGCACTATACTCTACGGAGATATCACAGCCATCACTGGTGACAGTGGAGCATTCTACGTACTGTACAAAGGCAACCCTGCGTAATGTTAGGACTTGGTGTAGGCATACCGAAGCTAGTGTATCCAGCTCCTGCTGGGTATGTAAACTCACAATCACTTGACCTTGATGGTACAGGTGATTTTGTAGATACTAATTATTCTGTTGCTGATCTACAAGTTTTACAACGGGCTAGTTTCTCAATCTCTATGTGGGTAAGAGCTCCTTATAATGCTAGTTTTACTCTTTTTGGGCATAGCGATACTGGTAATCTATTATCAGGAAGCTTTCAACTTGACTTTATTTATGTTAATGGAGCTTTTCAATATCTAAGTGCTACGGGTAAATCTAGTAATTCAGCTTGGGGTGCTATAACCTTAATTAACAACGCTGCATTTGCAAGTGGAAATGCAAATAATTGGGTTCACGTAGTACTTACAGTAGCTAAAGGAGTAGATGATTCTACCAATGGTACACAGACTCTATACCTAAACGGATCTTCAGTAGGAACAGGAGCAACTAAAACCAAAGATTTTCATGAAGCCACTGTAGTAACTAGTGGACACAATGGACTTGCTTTTGGTGCAGATATGAATGCTAGTTCTGCTACTGGTCATATGACTGGGCAGATAGATGAGATTGGTATATGGAGTGTTGCTCTTGACGCAGATGCTGTAACAGCTATTTATAATTCAGGAGCACCATTTGATCTTACAGAAGATAATGGTAATTATGATAATTCAAATAGATTAAACCGTTACTACAGATTTGAAGGGTCAAGTCAGGCAGATATATCTACAGATCGTGGATTAAATGGAGTAGATGTAAGCTTAGAAGGAAATCCAACAGCAAGCAGTGAAACACCAAGTTAAAATAAATTAAAATGGGTTGGACAATAATAGATAAATCAGCGGCAGAGTCACTAGACTTTTCTCAACTACCGTTTACTAACTCAAGTAAACTTAGACACGATTTAGATGGGCAGCGGGTTGTTGTCAAATACCTTGAGGATAAACCCTCATCCCTTGACGGAACACCTGATTACACATACGAAGAGATAAGTACTATCCTTAAAGGAGACGACTGGTCTGACAATACAGATCCTAGGTAATGGCAACACCCGCATGGCAAAGAAAAGCAGGCAAGAGTAAGTCCGGTGGACTTAACCGCAAGGGTATTGCTTCATACCGTAGAGCAAATCCAGGTAGCAAGCTTTCTATGGCTGTTACTGAAAAGAATCCTACAGGTAAAAAGAAAGCAAGAAGAAAGTCTTTCTGCGCACGTATGTGCGGAATGAAGAAGAGAAGAACCGGGGCTAAAGGTAAAAGAGATCCAAACTCACGTATTAACAAAGCGCTTAGAAAGTGGAGATGCAGATGCTAATGAGAAACTTAATTACAATATTGCTGGTGTCCATGTCCAACATTTTGCTGTCGCAAAGTTGGATCAACTTCGAACTGCAAACAGATCAGTATGGGGGAGAGACAACCTGGGAGATAGTACAGGAAGACAGTGTATTTGCATCGGGAGGTCCCTACGGGTCTTTTGAGTACGTACAACAACTTATACCTCTACCTCCCGGCGAGTACAACCTAGTTGTCAATGACACATTTGGAGACGGCATCTGCTGTGACTTTGGGGATGGCTGGTTCAGCATAGAGAACACATGCAGCGTATCACAATCAGTGTATGACTTTGCAACTTCACAGATGGTGGTGTACTTCGATCTTCTACCATGTCCACCTCCTGTAGCTGGGTGCAGTGATGAAACAGCAAATAACTATAACCCAGATGCATACCTTGAAGACATTTGTGTATATGATGTAACATTTAGGCTGGATCTTAATGGACCGCATCCACCACAGATAGTTACCCCAGAAGTAAACTCATCAGTTAACGGATACTGTGGAGCTTGCTGGGCCATGAGTGATGATAATCAGGATGGGGTGTGGGAGATAACAGTCCCCATGCCAGAAGGTGAACACCTTTGGAAGTTCTCCGCAGACAATTGGGAAGTTCAGGAACTGCCGGTAGGGGTTTCTGAGTCTTCCTGTTTTTTGTTTGATGAGTTTGGGTATGTCAACAGAACCATAAACGTACAGGGTAACATGACACTCCCACCCCTGTGTTGGGAAAGCTGCTTGCCCTGTGGTGCCATACCAGGATGTACAAACCCTGAAGCATCTAACTGGAATCCATGGGCCAACTTCAACAACGGATCATGTACAGGTCTTACTATACAATGTGATCCATGGGAGACAGAGATAGTTACCACTCTAGTTCTAGACAACTACCCAGGAGAGACAAGCTTTAGCATCCACAACCTTACCTCAGACGAAGAGATCATAGACGTATCTATAGGTCAACTCTCTGATGATATTGTAGGGATACCACTGTTGTTCTCTACCTGTGCTACAACCGGTGACCAACTAGAGATTGTACTTAACGATAGCTACGGGGATGGATTGGGGGCATCACAATGGGGCGGTCAAGATGGGGCGGCATCAGTTACTGCGTGCGGGGATACTCTTTGGTCTTTGCCCACAGCTGACTTTGGGTACAGTGTATCGTCTCAGTTCGAGACTCCTCTTTGCTTAAGTATAGAAGATGTGGTAGGGTGTGGTGACCCAGACTATCTGGAGTACAACCCAGATGCAACCGTACAGCTAGATGTGTTGTGTGAAACTCTTGCAGTATACGGGTGCACAGATACACTGTACTTCAACTACGACTCTCTTGCTAATGCAGAAGACGCGATAGACTCCTGCTTCTATACACTCACTATTACAGACGGTATCGGGGATGGGTGGTTTGGTAGCTGGCTTGGTGTCTACCAGAACGGGTGGGCATCACCACAATACAAGATGGGGCCTAACGACGGGACAGAAGAAGTATTCGATGTATACCTGTCAGCTGAGGAGGAGATAGAGTTGTTCTTCTTCACAACCCCACAGTCACAGAACCAAGTTAACCAATGTGGGTTCATGCTTGTAGGACCGACTGGAGATACACTGATAGATATCTCACAGTGGAGCATTACACCGTTCCCCAACACATACAGTGTGACTCCATACTGTGGGAACACGTGTATACCATATACATACGGATGCACTGATGAGACTGCTCAGAACTATGACGCAACTGTAAATACAGACAACGGCAGCTGCTACTACAACGCTGGGTGCACACAAGCTGGATACTTAGAATACTATACACAAGGATACGAGGCTGACTACGATAACGGATCATGCCAGACATTGGCCATCTTTGGATGCACTGATGTAGAGGCTCTGAACTTTGAGCCAGAGGCAAACGTAGACAACAACAGCTGTATAGCTGTTGTAGAGGGCTGCATGGACCCTGACGCATACAACTACAATGAAGAGGCTAATACATCAACACAGTGTCTATATGATGCAGGATGTGTAACAGGTCCAGGACAACCATACTGGGCAAATGACAACTGTTACACATGGGTTATCGAAGTTGATCCATACTGCTGTGAAGTTGGGTGGGATGCACCATGTATAGAGCTATATCAGTACTGCGGCAATCAAACATCTAGCGTAGATGTAGCCGTTCAGTCTTTACTGCACTTCTTCCCCAATCCTACAGACGGGGAGATACGTGTACAGGCCCCTATAGGTACAGTCATTACAATTGTGGATGCCTCAGGTAGAAAGATCATAGAAACACAGGACACTAGAATACACCTCCCATCACCTGGAGTGTATGTAATCATGGCCAACTACAAAGGCCGTATTAAAAAAGAAACAGTAGTAAGGCAATGAGACACTTAATAACCATACTGCTGATAATCATACCAACTATCAGCTATGCGCAAAGCACGTTTTATAAAGAAGTACTGCGAAGAGCAACGTTCTACGGAGCAGTTAATGGCGGTAATTCGTTATCTGATGATGACACATATTCTGTCTCTACCGGACAACTTGCAACCGGAGTTATCGAAACACCATTTGACTACAGCCTTACGCTTGGGGTCCGCAAAATTGCGCGTTTTGGCTATGAGAATAGAGCTAATGTATTTTATGATGGCACTGAGAAGACGTACGGGGATGCAGCCACCATCGGACGATACTCAGGATTTGAGTTCCTTGCAGAAGCAGACTGGAGAAGACAACAAGGACGCAACTTCCTCGACCAAGACTACTTTGTTAGATACGTAGCAGACTGGTGGGTAGCAAAGGCTGAGTGGTTACAGGATGGGTTTGCAGACATACGATACTTTGAAGGCTCGCAGAGAGTTCGTATACGCATAGGAGATAAGTTGTCTATAAATGCTGGTATAGTACAGAGAATATCTGAGCCATATGGATACGACCCACTGCAAGAATGGCTGTTGGACAACAACCAGATACACTACACAACACTTGCAATAGAAGAGGGCTACACTGTAAACTTTGACCAAGGTGAGTTCCTATCACCGGATGGGACAGTAGTAGCAAATAGCTCTGACGTGTGGAGAGAGGTTATCATACCACAGGTGCTAGATGACTACGTAGATCGTAAGAGATCAGAGCTGACACGACAGTGGGTTCACTCAGCTGTTCTTGGTTTTGACTTCTACCACTACAGCAAAGACTTTTGGTTTCACTCATGGGGTAATGTAATGCCTTACCACATAAACAACGGAGACGAGTACTCTTACCACAACTTTGTTAGCAGTTCACAATGGGTGGACATAGGAGCAGGTTTGGTGTTTGGAACTAAACTTAGTAAAAGCCTAGGCATATTTACAGAAGGTAAGTATAACAGGTATTGGAACAGAGAATGGCATGACTTCTCTATAGGACTTAATTACATACTATTATAAGATGACTAAGAAGATAAGCGAGGACACTCAGGTAACACTAGACCTGAAAACAATAGGAATGGCTGTAACAGGCTTAGGGGCGTTGATCAGTATGTGGTTTGTACTGCAAGCAGATATAGCAGAGGCTAAAGAGTTGCCTGTTCCTCCAGATCCAGAGATTACACGTATGGAGTTCGACATGAAGGACCAACTCGTGCGTCAAACAATAATGACTACGCAAGAAGATGTCACCGAGATCAAGGAGGACATGAAGCGTATTGAAGAAAAAATAGATAAACTAAAATGATATGAAAAATGAAAATTGCTCTATCGGTTGCATTATCATTTCTACTATTCTCAACGGCGGTACTTGTATTGCCAGCGGGGAGTGCCCCAAAAATACCTAATACTGGTATTTGTGTAGTAGAATTTAATGCCCAATTTAACGCCTCAAACTCAGTACCTTGGGTTGAAGACATAGATGACTGCAGTAGTACTAGGATAGATATAGTATCCAGCCCAGAACTACAGCGAGATCATAAGATAGTTGTTGTACCTACTATTGTGGTATTTAACGAAGGAGAAGAAGAGGTAAGATTCCAAGCGAACATTATGATGCAGCTAGAAGCATCACAAAAAGACGTGCAAGAAGCTGTCGATGAAATCATAATGGACTCGTTTTAATTACTATATTTACAAAACAATAGAAAATCATGGCAACTTTAACAACAACACTGACGCTTGCATCAACTGATGCAACTTCAGATAGGCTTAATATATCAGTTTCTGATAGCCTTACAACAGCTAACCCAGCTGTTAACATAGCTCGCTTGTCTATAGCAACAGATGCAGCTACTAACATTCTTACTACTGCAAACTCTAGTGTTACGTATGTGTACATTAAGAATACAAACACTGATGCTAGTCACGTACTCACACTTAAGACTGATGGTGCAACAGCATTTTCAGATCTTGGTGCTGGTGAGTTTGCAATATTCCCTCTCAAGGGAGCTGTAGGACTTGAGTGTCAAGCGTCAGGCGCTGCAGTCGTAGCAGAGTACGGTTACTGGACTAAGGGATAATGGCTAGCGAGGGTCTCAAAAAATGGTTTGGCAGAAACCGAGGCCGAGGCTGGGTAGACTGTAAAGCATCTAAGGCTGCAGGTAAGTTTGTACCCTGTGGTAGAAAGGATGCGTCAAAACCTAGGAAGACGGGATACCCGGCTTGTCGACCTACATTAAGTGCGTGTACCAGAGCAGGTATGCGTAGAAAAAAATCATCCAAACGGGTATCTTGGAAAAATAAGAAATAATGAATCACGGTAAAAATAAAATGTACGGCGGCAAAAAAATGACAGCCGGCGGCAAGAAAAAAGCACAAGCAGGCATGGGAGCGATGGCAAAAAATATTGCTAAGCTCAAGAAGTTAGCTGAAGAGGCTACCACAAAAGCTAAACGTGCATACTACGAGAGACAGATTGTCAAGAAAATGAAGGAAGACCCCAACTACGGGGAACACGAAGCCAGTGCAGACTTAGCAGAAAAGCTGAAACGTGCAGGTGGAAAGAAAAAGATGGGCATGGGAGGTGACTACATGGAGCCTTCTAAAGAACTCAAGTTTGGTGGACCAAGCAAAAAGAAAGCTCAGTTTGGTGTTCCTGCAGGTGCTAAAAAGGCTACAAAAGCTACAGATGGTAGATCAGCAACTAGTAAGCTGTTAGACAAATTAGATAAGTCATCAGCTAAGAGAACTGGTGATGATAGATCATTCAGCCAAGCTTTTACAGATGCCCGTAAAGCCAATAAGACTACCTTTATGTGGAGAGGTAAGAAGTATAGCAGTAAGAAGAAGGGTGAGGCTGAAGCCGCACCAAAGAAGTTAGAGTCTAAGAAAGCAACTACTGTTGACTCTGGTGTGAAGAAGCCAGGTCTGCAAACTAGTAAGACTACTATCGCTCCAAAGAGTAAGAAGGAACAACGTGCTGATAAGAGAGAGGGTAATAAAGAAGCTAGAGGTCAAAGACGTGCAGGTAGAAAAGAAACTACACGTTTGGATAGAAAAGCTGGTAGACTGATGGATCGTGCTGACAAGGCTAGAGGTAAAGCAAAAGCTAAAGACAAGAAAATGTCAGACAGAAGAGCTAAGAAGGCTAAAGTTAAAGAAGCTAAAGCAGCACTTAAGTCCGCTCGTAAGATGACAGCTGGTGGACTCAAGGACGTCCCAGAAGGTAGCAAGGGTAAGGGCTTGAGTAAGCTTCCTACTAATGTCCGTAATAAGATGGGCTTTAAGAAATATGGAGGTAAGAAGATGATGGGTATGGGCGGTAAGAAGAAGGCCCAGTTTGGTATGATCGGTAAGATCAAAGGCGCTATCGATGGGGCTAAAGGAGCTGAAGGAGGATTTGGTAAGAAGCTTATGGGAGCTGCTAAAGGTGCACTCGGTGGTGGAATGCTTGGTAGAGGCATAGGTGCTGTTAAAGGTGCTATGGGAGGCGGTGGTCTCCAAGGTGCTATGCAAGGATTTAAGCAAGGAGCATTTGGTTCAGCAGAAGGCGGTGCTCAACAAGCACCAGCAGCAGAAGGTCAGGACATGACACAACAGCAGCAAGCAAGATATGGTGTAATGGATAGACGTAAGATGGGCAAAGGAGGCACTAAGAAGAAGAAGATGACAGCAGGAGGAATGCGTAGATCTAATAGACTA
>CEQN01065967.1_pt1 | contig 15423 bp, 16 predicted proteins | sample 427011 | NCBI WGS metagenome assembly CEQN01 (sample SAMEA2621277, study PRJEB7988) | marine metagenome | biome: marine biome (ENVO:00000447); feature: deep chlorophyll maximum layer (ENVO:xxxxxxxx); material: "saline water (ENVO:00002010), including plankton (ENVO:xxxxxxxx)" | depth 120 m
ATTATCTATCAGTGATATAAAAAATTTCAGACAATTAAATTCAGTTACTCCTGGCCATCCAGAATGCGATATTACTCCTGGTGTTGAGACAACAACTGGCCCGCTTGGCCAAGGACTTGCAAATGCTGTTGGTATGGCAATAGCTGAAAAATCTCTATCAGAGGAGTTCAACAAAAAAGGACATAATATAATTGATCATTATACTTATGTTTTTAGTGGTGATGGTTGTTTGATGGAAGGCATTTCTCATGAAGTATGCTCGCTTGCTGGCACATTAGGTCTTCACAAACTTATAGTTATCTATGACATGAATAATATTTCAATTGATGGTAATACCTCTTTAGCGTTTACCGAGAATATTGAAAAACGATTTGATTCATATGGCTGGAATGTTATTGAAGGTGTAGATGGACATGATTATCATTCTATTGAACAAGCTATATCAAGAGCAAAAAGAGAGACATCTAAACCTACAATAATATGCATGAAAACAATTATTGGTTATGGATCTCCAAACAAACAAGGTACAAGTGGTGTACATGGTGCTCCATTAGGTGAATCAGAAGCACAGTTAACAAGAGAAAACTTGGGTTGGAAATATAAACCATTTCAAATACCTAAGCATATTTATAAAGAATGGGATGCAAAAAAAAGTGGAGATATATTAGAGAAGCAATGGACTAAAAAACTAAATTCCTACAAAAAATCTTTCCCAAAGTTGTATTCAGAGTTACAACGCAGATTAACTAACAAGCTACCAACAACTTTAAATAAGAAAATAGAGACTCTAATAACTTCTAACGATAAGTCAATGGCAACCAGAAAGTCTTCCCAAGTTGTGCTTGAGAATATTGGACCTATACTTCCAGAACTTATTGGTGGCTCTGCTGATTTAAAAGAATCTAATTTAGTTTTTTGGCCTGAATCGAAACCATTTACTAAAAAAGATCAAAGTGGCAAATATATTCACTATGGTGTTAGAGAATTTGGAATGTGTGCTATTAACAATGGAATATTTTTACATGGTGGTTTTAGACCCTATGGTAGTACATTTTTAATATTTTCAGAATATGCAAAAAATGCTATACGAATGTCTGCACTTATGCATATACCAGTTATAAATATATTTACTCATGATTCAATTGGATTAGGCGAAGATGGACCGACACATCAAGCTGTAGAGCAATTAAGCTCTTTAAGGATTATTCCTGGCATGAGTGTTTGGAGACCAGCAGATGTTACTGAAACAGCAATATCATGGCAGTCTAGTTTAGAAAAATTAAATGGTCCCTCTTCACTTGTCTTAACAAGACAGTCATTACCTGAGCTAACAAGGTCTAATGAACAAATAAAATCTATTAAAAAAGGCGGATATATAATAAGGGATTGTGGCAATAAAATTGATGCAATTATTGTTTCATCTGGTTCTGAGGTGCACTTATGTGTTGAGGCTGCAGAAAAACTCAATAATGAAGGGTTTAAAATTAGAGTTATATCGATACCTTGTCTAGAGGAGTTTCTATCGCAACCAGGGTCATATCAAAAAAAACTAATTCCTGAAAAATTTAACAATATCTTAGCTGTTGAAGCAGGTATAGGTGTATGTTGGGATAAAATAATAGGAAAAAATGGATCAAAAATAACAATGAATTCATTTGGTTTATCAGCACCAGGTGATCAAGCTTTAGAATACTTTGGATTTACAACCCCCAATGTAATTAAACAAGTAAAAAAATTAATTAAAAAAAATAGGTGAATATATGAGTATAAATGTCGCAATTAATGGATTCGGAAGAATTGGCAGGAATGTTTTTAGAGCCAATTATGAGAGCGCAAATAATAATGAGATTAATATAGTTGCTATAAATGACTTAGGTGATACAAAAATTAATGCACATCTACTTAAATATGATACAGCTCATGGAAAATTTGATAAAAGTATTGATATTAAAGATGATAAAATTGTAATTGACAGCAAAGATGAAGTTCTAGTCTTGAGCGAAAGAGATCCTGCAAAATTACCTTGGAAAGATTTGAATATAGATGTCGTGATGGAGTGTACAGGATTTTTTGCTTCTAAAGAAAAATCAATGAGTCACATCGATGCTGGAGCAAAAAAAGTTCTTATATCAGCACCAGCGGCAAACGTCGATGCAACGATTGTGTATGGAGTTAATCATTCTATTTTAAATGAAACTCACAAAATTGTTTCAAATGCCTCTTGTACAACAAATTGTTTAGCGCCCTTAATTAAAAATATTCATGAGGAGTTGACTGTGCAAAGCGGAATTATGACAACTATTCATTCATATACGAACGATCAAGTCTTAACAGATGTTTATCACCCTGATTTACGAAGAGCTAGGTCTGCTACGCAGTCTATGATACCAGCTAAGACCGGAGCTGCATCAGCTGTTGGACTAGTATTACCTGAACTCAATGGAAAATTGGATGGTTTTGCTATAAGAGTCCCTACAATAAATGTATCACTTGTTGATCTATGTATTAACATAAAAAAAGAATCATCCTTGGATGATATTAACTCTATATTAAAAGAAGCATCTAAGAATGATCTTTCGGGAATTCTAGGTTATAACTCCGAACCGTTGGTATCGATAGATTTTAATCATTCTGCATATTCATCAGTATATGATGAGAGTTTATCTAGAGTCATGGATAATAAGTTCTTTAAAATTTGCTCTTGGTATGATAACGAGTGGGGCTTTTCTAATAGAATGCTTGATGTTGCTAAGATACTGGCGAATACTTAATGATAGATGGGCTGAGTGAATTGGAGATAAAAGACAAAAAAGTTTTGGTTCGTTTAGACTTAAATGTTCCGGTATATGAGGGTGAAATACTTAGTGATTTTAGAATAAATAAATCAATCCCCACTATAATTAATCTCCTCAAAAATAATAATAAAGTTATCATACTTTCTCACTTTGGAAGGCCAGTTGAAGGTCAACAGGATGATTCTTTGAGTCTTAAAATAATCCACAAAAGGCTAGAAAAGTTGGTGGGTCAGAATATCACTTTCTCGAAAGATTGGATAGAAGGTATTGATTTTGGCAAGAACAATATTTTGTTATGTGAAAACGTAAGGTTCCTAATAGGCGAAAAAGAAAATTCAGAATCCTTGGCAAAAAAGTTAGCCACATTAGCCGATGTTTTTGTCTTTGATGCGTTCGGCGTTTCACATAGAAAAGAGGCATCTACTTATGGAATTTTAAATTATATGGAATCATATCCAGGTGAATTATTAAAGAATGAAATAATGAATGCTCAAAAGCTTTTATCCTCACCAAATAAACCGGTGACCACGATTATTTCTGGTGCAAAGATTTCGACAAAATTAGCTCTTATAAAGAAACTTTTATCTAAATCGGACAATATTATACTGGGTGGAGGAATCTTGAACACATTTCTTATGGCTATGAAATTAGAAGTTGGGAAATCTCTTGCTGAGAAGAGTTTTATAGATGAGGCACAAGAAATATTAAATAGCAATGAGTCAAGAAAAATTATAGTACCAATAGATGTCGTTGTATCCTATGATGCAGAACTTGATAAGTCTGAAACCAAGGAAATATCTATGATACAATCAGAGGATAGAATATTAGATATAGGTGAAAGAACAATAGAGCGTTATATAAAAGTAATTAATAAATCATCAACAATCTTCTGGAACGGCCCTTTAGGTTATGTAGAAAAAACTCCATTTGATAATGGTACAAAAATGATATCTCACGCTATAGCTGCATCAAAAGCATATTCGATTGTTGGTGGTGGAGATACTATACCTATCATAGAAAATCTAGGTCAACAGGATCATTTCTCATGTTTATCTACAGGTGGTGGTTCATTACTAAAATTTATTGAAGGGGAAAAATTACCAGTTTTAGATAAGCTTGGAATGTATGAATTATGAGAAAAAGAACAAAAATTATTGCAACACTTGGTCCAGCCACATCTTCTACTAAGATAATCTGTAATTTAATAAAAGAAGGCACAGATGTTTTTAGAATTAACTTGTCTCATTCGAATGTCAAAGAGATAAAAGATATTCTTAGTGTATTAAAAGATGCTTCTTTGAAACTTAAAAGACCAGTTGCAACACTAATCGATTTACAGGGTCAAAAAATTAGAATCAAAGGTTTTGGTAAAAAAGAACACATTATACTTAAGACTAAAAGTGAATTTATACTTGATACAAATTTAGGCGACGACAAAGGTACTGAAAAATCTGTTGGACTTACTTATAAAGATTTGCCAACACAGCTTGATGTAGGTGATGAACTGCTATTGAGTGATGCATTAATAAAACTTGAAGTAATAAATATTCAGAAATCTAAAATATATACTAAAGTTATTAGGGGTGGAAAACTTAAACCTTATCAAGGAGTCAACAAGAAAGGTGGAGGACTCTCTTTGAAAGGAATAACTGAGAAAGATAAGAAAGATTTAGCTAATGCTGCAAAGCTAGATATTGATTATGTTGCGGTTTCTTTTGTCAAAGATGCTGATGATATTAAAGCTGTTAAAAAGGTTATAGGAAAAAAGCAAATTGGTATTATTGCTAAAATTGAGAGAAGTGAAGCGCTAGAAAATATTGATGAAATAGCAAAAGCTAGCGATGGACTTCTTGTAGCAAGAGGGGACTTAGGAGTTGAAATAGGTATTGAGCAACTTCCAGCCGTACAAGATATGTTGATTAGAAAAGCAATTTCTTTTGATAAAATCGTTATCGTTGCAACTCAGATGATGGAATCTATGATAAATAATAGAGTGCCTACTAGAGCAGAAGTATTTGATGTTGCTAATGCCGTAACATCTGGTGTTGATGCTGTTATGTTGTCTGCTGAGACAGCCATTGGAAATTATCCGATTGATGTTATACAAGAAGTTTGTAGAATTTGTGAAGTTGCAGAAAAGACTAATAGAAAAAATCTTAAAATTACTAGAAAAGATAAAAGTTTTGTAAAAGTTGATCAAACAATTGCCATGGCTGCAGTTTATTGTTCTGGTAAGTCAAATATTAGAGCCATAGCGACTCTTACAGAGACTGGATCTACACCACTATGGATGTCCAGAATTGAATCAACAATCCCTATTTATGCAATGACAAAAAATGATAGAACTAGCCGAAGAATTTGTCTTTTAAAAGGAGTTTACTCGATAAAGTTAGAAGATATTGAGTATGTTCATGCAAAAGCAAATAAACAAGTTATTGATTTGATGCTTGAAAAAGGCGCCGTAAAAAAAGGCGATTATGTAATTATAACAAAAGGTGATTTAATGGGCACTAGTGGTGGAACTAACGCTCTAAAAATTGTAGAAGTTGGTAATTTAATAGAGGTATAATAATAAATTATTTTTAAATAATTAGCTAAACATGGAGTTAAAATGGATAGAGAAACACTAAAGACAACAGCAGAACAAATGATGCAGAAACCAAAAGGTTTGCTTGCAATGGATGAAAGCTCGCCAACTTGTGCTAAACGATTTTCTGCTTTAAATATTCCTGAAACTGAAGAGAACAGAATAAGATATAGAGAACTTATAGTTACAACGCCAAAACTCTCAGAATATATTAGCGGCGCCATCTTGTTTGATGAAACTTTTCACCAAAAGATGAGCTCGGGGGTATTATTTAGAGATTACCTAAAAAGTATTGGTATCCTGCCAGGAATTAAAGTTGATGCTGGAGCGAAAGATTTTTCCAATCACCCTAGTGAAAAAATCACTGAAGGCCTTGATAGACTGAGAGAGAGACTTGTAGACTATGAATCGCAGGGTGCAAAATTTTGTAAATGGAGAGCCGTTATAACAATTGGTGATAAAATTCCTAGTGAATCCTGCATAAGATCAAACTGTAATGCTTTAGCTAGATATGCATCTTTATGTCAAGAAAATAATCTCGTACCGATTGTTGAACCAGAAGTATTAATTAATGGTGATCACTCCATAGAAAAATGCGATGAAGTTACAAGGGAGACCCTTAGATGTCTATTTGATGAGCTCAAATCTATTGATATATATTTTCCAGGTGTAATTTTAAAACCTAGTATGGTAATTTCCGGAGACACGAATACTCATCGCGCTGACTATGAAACAGTAGCAGACATGACAGTGAATTGTTTAAAAGAGTTATGTCCTAAAGATTTAGGGGGTATAGCTTTTTTATCAGGAGGGCAGACAAATGACGAGGCAACTACACATCTTAAGATCATGAATTCTGGGAAATACGAATTACCATGGCGAGTTACTTTTTCATATGCTAGAGCTATACAACAATCAGCTCTTAATGCATGGTCAGGAAAGGATGAAAATCACGAAGAAGCTCAATCTATCCTTGGTGAAAGAGCCAAGTTATGTTCAGATGCTTCCATAGGCAGCTAACTTATAATTAATCTAATTAGTTTTGTAAATTCTTTTTGATTATTCCTGCTTTTATTTAAGATTTGAACTAATGGCGTTTTTACTAAAGCCTCTATTTCTTCATAATTATTCATGCCCGTAGGCTGAACTTTGTCTATCCTGTTTAATATTACTGCCAGTACCTTAATTTTATATTGTTTTAGTATATTTAAACTTAACATAACGTTATTGATAACACCTATTTCATCTTTAGCAACAAGAATAGTAGGAGCCTTAATTTTTTTAATTAAATCTATGTTAAACCCATCTGATGCTAAGGGCGAAAGTAGCCCTCCTGCTCCCTCAATAACCGAAAAATCACAATCTGGTAATGATTTATATTTAGCTAGATAATTATTTATGGTGATTCTCTTTTTTGACAATTTTATCGCTGTAGCGGGGGAAATAGGTTCTAAGAATCTATATGGATTGATTTTATCTAAGGACATCCTTTTCTTTATAGTCTTATGAAATAGACTTGAGTCATTTGGCACAAGTTTTGATAATCTTTTTCTGCAGCCTGTTTCTACAGGTTTGTATGGGTTTACAAGATAGCCTTTTGATTGGAGAAGTTTGATAATATTTACTGTGATAAAAGTTTTTCCGACTTCAGTATTAGTCCCACTAATAAATATTTTATTATTTTTCATAAGTAATTAATTCATAAGCGGTATTGTATTTTGAAAGAATCTCTTTTTTAATATTTTCAGGAATAATAATTTGTTTATGATTCCATTTATTTTCTATTAGATAATCTCTAAAAAACTGCTTATCAAAAGCATCAAAATCAATTTTCTGATTCACTTGATCATATAACCAAAATCTTGAGCAATCTGGGGTAAAAATCTCATCTATCAAAATTAAATTATCATTACTGTCTAATCCAAACTCAAATTTAGTGTCTGCTATAATAACTCCTTTTTTTTTCGCAAACTCATATGCAAATTTATATAATTCTATACTTATCTTATATATTTTTTCTGTTAAATCATCTCCAATAATGTTTTTCATTTCAGTCAAATTAATATTTATATCCTTCCCTCCAACCTTTGCTTTTGTTGATGGGGTAAATATTGGCTCATCAAATTTATCATATTTATTATATTCTTTAGTTAACTTTTCATTATTTACTAAATTATTATCCTTATATGTTTGCCAAGCAGATCCGGCAATATGTCCTCTCACTATTGCTTCTATAGGGATTACTTTAGTTCTTTTTACTATCATACACCTATCATTTAGGTAGGATGATAGTTTAATCTTATTCTCACATAAATGATTTTCAATAATATGCTTAGTTTTATTAAACCAGAATTTAGCCATCTTGGTTAAAACTTTACCTTTGCCATCTATTTGATCATCAAAGGTAAAGTCAAACGCAGATATTCTATCACTTGTAAAGATTAATAATTTATCATTTTCAAAATTATATATATCTCTTACTTTTCCTTTAAATTCTAGATTATAAGTTTGAGATAAATTATCAATTTCTTTCATGTTATTTTATTGATGAAAAATAGTCTGAAAATCTTGTTTTATTTGTTGCAAATTTAGCTTCTTCTTTAAGCGCGAAGCTTTTTGCTTGTTCCAAATTTACTGATTCATCACCAACAATTATTAAACCTACCATTCCTAAAATGTAATGTGGGGTACACTTGTAACCATACGTGCCTTCAACGTCAAACTTAACGCTTATTTCCTCATTCATTTGTCCATTCCAGGCAGTTGCTCCAGCAGGAATCATTTCATTGATTGATACACTATTATGTCCTGGATTCGCGTTAGTCCATTTTACTGTATCACCGGGATTAATCCTTAATACTGGTGGATCAAAAACCATCATTTCACCTTTGTTAGAGCTCAACATTTTAATTTGATGCTCAGCAGCATTAATATTTGTTGTTAATAATAAGCACAGTGAGAGTGCTAGAATTTTAATATTGTCCATTATATTACTCCGTTAATGTTATAGATATAATATCATGAAAATTATAATATAATTAATAACTCTGTTAACATATAACCATTATTAAGATAGGTTAAGACAAATATGAAAGATTTTAAAATAGCCCCATCAATTCTTTCCGCAGATTTTTCAAGGCTTGGTGAAGATGTAAATAATGTTATAACCGCAGGAGCAGATATGATCCATTTTGATGTAATGGATAATCATTATGTTCCAAACTTAACTTTCGGCCCCATGATTTGTTCTGCACTTAGAGATTATGGTATTGATGCTCCAATAGATGTACATCTAATGATTAAGCCAGTGGACCGAATAATACCTGATTTTGCTAAAGCAGGAGCTAACTACATAACTTTTCATCCGGAAGCTAGTGATCATATCGATAGAACTATTAGCTTGATTAAAGAACATGAATGTAAAGCTGGTATTGTCTTGAATCCAGCAACACCTTTGAGCTATTTAGAACACTGTTTGAATAATCTTGATATGGTTCTATTAATGTCTGTGAATCCAGGATTTCCTGGCCAGAAATTTATTGATGAAACATACAAAAAAATATCATTAGTAAGAGAATTGATTGATAAATCTGGTAACAATATTAGATTAGAAGTAGATGGAGGAGTTAATTTAGACAATATTGTCAGGGTTGCTAAGGCGGGAGCCGACACATTTGTGGCTGGATCAGCAATATTTAATTCAGATAACTACCAAGATACAATAAACTCAATGAAAGATCTTTTAAGCCAGGTTGACTAAGAAACACCAAAAATCAATGACAGAAAAAGAGTTTATAGACTATATTAATCAAGGGTATAACTTAATACCTCTAACATTATCAATTTCAAATAATGATATCGACCCAATTGATGTATATGAGATATTATCTGACAAACCTAAATCATATTTATTTGAATCTTTAGAGGGAGATAAAGACTGGAGCAGATATACAATCATAGGATTACCATCAGATGAATACATAGAGCTCAACGGTAATGTAATTAATCATTTTAAGTCTAATAAGAAAATTACAACTATTGAAAACGATGACCCAATTACTTGGATTGAAAAGTTTCAATCAAGTTTCAATGTCATGAAGAATGATGAGTTACCTAATTTTCAGGGAGGTCTTGTTGGCTTTTTTGGATTTGATACAGTTCAATATTTTGAACCATCATTAAAGTCTACATCACAAACAGATCTGATGAAAACGCCTGATATTTGTCTGATGATTTCAAAAGAAATCTTGATTTTTGATAAAATAAATAACTTGATACATATTCTCGTATATGCGGATGATTCTTCTGGGAGTTATGATTTATCTTTACAAAAAATTAACAAGCTTAAAGAATGGCTGCTTGCTTTCAAACCACCAGTTCATGAGACATCAATAATCAATAAAAATATAAATATTAACGTAGATTACCTTTTTGGAAAGGATGATTTTATCAGTGCTGTAAAAAAGATAAAGGAATATATAGTTAATGGTGACGCCATGCAAGTAGTTTTGTCTCAAAGAATGTCTATAGATTTCACAGGTGAACCTATTAGCTTTTATCGAGAATTACGACAACTAAACCCCTCTCCTTATATGTATTATCTAAATATGGGTGACTACCATATAGTTGGCTCATCACCTGAAATATTAGTTAGACTTGAGGATAATTTAATTACAGTTAGACCAATAGCTGGCACAAGACCAAGAGGTAGCAATGATGATCAAGATAGTATACTAGAGGATGAATTGTTAAATGATCCTAAAGAGAAAGCCGAACATCTAATGTTAATAGATTTAGGCAGGAATGATGCTGGAAAAGTCTCAAAAATAGGATCAATTAAATTAACAGATAAAATGATTATAGAAAAATATTCTCATGTGATGCATATGGTATCAAATGTAACTGGTGAAATTAATGATGGGCTTGGTATGATTGATGTTTTAAAATCAACATTCCCAGCTGGTACAGTTTCGGGTGCTCCTAAAATACGAGCAATAGAAATAATATATGAGCAAGAGACTATTAAAAGAGGTATTTATGCAGGGGCAATTGGGTATCTTGGCTGGAATGGAAACATGGATACAGCTATAGCAATACGAACCTCTGTCATTAAGAATGATAAGTTATATATTCAATGTGGAGCTGGTATAGTTAATGATTCTATTGCAGAATTGGAATGGGAAGAAACCATGAATAAGGGTAAAGCAATTATACAAGCGTATAGTAATCTCAGGAATAAAACCTAATGATATTAATGATAGATAATTATGATTCATTCACCTATAACATAGTTCAGTATTTTGGAGAACTAGGAGAGAAGCTTATTGTATACAGGAATGATAAAATTACTATAGATGAAATTTCAACAATGAAACCTGATAAGATAATTATATCACCAGGCCCCTGTACTCCAAATGAAGCAGGTATATCAGTAGATGCTATAAAACACTTCCATAAATCTATCCCCATTCTTGGTATTTGCCTTGGACATCAAAGCATAGGACAAGCATTTGGTGGCAGAATCGTTTCTTCAAAAAAAATTATGCATGGCAAAACTTCACCAATAATCCACAATGGAACTGAAATGTACACCAACATAACAAGCCCGTTTGATGCAACAAGATACCACTCGTTGGTTATTGAAAAAGCATCATTGCCAAGTTGTTTAGATATAACATCATGGACAGAGGAAGATAATGATATAGAAATTATGGGTGTTCAACACATTGATTATCCAATTTTTGGTCTTCAGTTTCACCCTGAATCGATATTAACTACTGTTGGGCATCAGTTGTTAAAAAACTTTTTGGAAATATAAATTGCATCTAGATCTAATTGAAAAACTCAAAAATAATATAAGCTTAACCAAAGATGAAGCAAAACAGTTTGTAGATTCTGTTTTTGGTGGGGCCATACCAAGTCAAGTAATAACAGAAATTCTATTACTATTGAACAAGAATGGTTTTGGTTCTGAAGAGTTAACAGGATTTGCTCTATCTATGAGAGAAGCTTCAAGTAAAGTTCAATTCAACAAATCAGTAATAGATAATTGTGGTACAGGAGGTGATGGGCATGGGACGTTTAATATATCAACAACTGCATCACTCATTGCATCATCTGTAGGAGCACATGTCGCCAAACATGGAAACAAGGCCGTCACGAGCAGTTCAGGCAGTGCTGATATTCTTCAAGCTCTAGGAATAAATATTAACCTATCCCCAGAAGAAGTCTCTCGTTGTTTAGATAAATATAAATTTGGTTTCATGTTTGCTCCATTACATCACTCGTCCATGAAACATGTTGCGGCGTCAAGGAAAGAAATAGCTCCAGAAAAAACAATATTTAATCTACTAGGGCCACTAACAAATCCCGCTAATGCAAAAAAACAACTTTTAGGAGTTTACTCTAAAGACTTGATGTCGATGATAGCAGAGACTCTAGTTAATTTAGGTACAGAAAGGGCAATGATCGTTCATTCAAATGATGGCCTTGATGAACTAAGTATTTTTGACATAACTCATGTTATAGAAATTAATGGACGTGATATGAAAAAGTACACTATAGATCCAAGAGATTATTTTATGAATGAGTACTCAATGTCAGATATCATTGTTAACAATGCAACAGAAAGTTTAGATGTCTTGAATTCTGTTGTAAGAAATGAACCTGGGGCAGCAAGAGATATAGCGTTGCTTAATGCAGCTGCACTTATTTATATTTCAGGAATAACATCAACCATAGCAGATGGGATTAAATTGTGTGAAAATGCGCTAGAGTCAAAAAAAGTATACAATAAAATCAAAAATTTAATAACATATACAAATACGTTTAATAATGCTTGATAAGATAATAGAAAATAAAATAGTTGAAGTTAAGACTCTGAAAGCCAAACAAAAATATTCTTTATCCAGTTTATCCGGAATAGAAGTTGATAAGAGATTCTTCTATGAATCTTTAAAACTAAAAATAAAATCTGGTAAGAACGCAATTATTGCAGAGTTAAAGAAACACTCTCCAAGTAAAGGTGAATTAAATGAAAATCTAAATATACCAGAATTTGCTAAATTATATGAAAATGCCGGAGCTTCATGCATATCCGTGCTTACAGATCAAAAATATTTTCATGGCAATATAGATGATTTAATTACTGTAAAAAAAAGCGTGAAAATTCCAATTCTTCGAAAAGATTTTATTCTTGATGAATCACAAATTATAGAATCTAAAATTATAGGTGCAGACTGCATTCTACTTATTGTAGCCTGTCTATCAAAATTACAATTTAACGAGCTTCTCTTATTTAGCAAAGAATTAGATATGGATGTTCTTGTTGAAGTTCATGATAGAAAAGAGCTAGATATTGCGTTAGAATCAGATTGTAAAATCATAGGAATAAATAATAGAAACCTTAAAACATTCGATGTTTCTATTGATACAAGTTTAGAGCTTTGTGAAATCATTAAAGATGATAATATTATTGTTGTTAGTGAGAGTGGAATAAAGGATATAGAAACTATTAAGAAACTTAATGAGAAGAATATAAAATCTTTCTTAGTTGGCGAAAGCCTCATAAAACATAGTGACCCAGGACTACTATTAGAGAGTTTAGTTGGATGAAGATGAATAAAACTTTAGGGATTAAGCATATAGCTTTGAAGGTTAAAAATTTCAAGGAATGCTTGGCATTTTATACAAAAGTTGTTGGGATGGAAATCGATTGGCAACCAGATGATTCTAATGCTTATTTATCAAATGGAAGGGACAATCTTGCTATTCATGCAGATAATATAGATCTTGAAAGCAAGAATAATAGATTGGATCATTTCGGTATCATGCTCATGGAGAAAAATCATGTTGATGAATGGTTTAGTTATTTAGTATCTTTAAATATTGAAATTCATAAAAAACCTCAAAACCATCGTGATGGATCTAGGAGTTTTTATTGCTACGATCCAGATAAGAACATACTCCAGTTTTTATGGCATCCAATACTCAATAAATGATGATAAAAAAAATTAGTAATGTCAGCACCACTCTCATAGTTAATACTTATGAGTGCTTTTATTATGGTGATAACCAAGATATTTCCGATTGTGAAATTAATATATCAAAAAAATACAATTCAGAAAATTTACTCAAGATCTCTAGGAATATATCTAAAACAATACAAACAGAAATACTGAATGAGTCTAGTCATAATTTCGACCCTTTTGGAGATAGTGGATCTTTGTTAATACAAGCAGATCTAAATTTATATAATTCTGCTACATTACATTTGAAGGAAAGTCATATCACCTTTCATACTTATATCGAGGATATTTTAGATAACTTTGCTATTGTTCGTTTGGAGTATCACATATCTTCATGTTCAGATTCAAATGTCTATAATTCTCTAAAAGATATCATTCTACTAAGCGAAGAAAATTTTTTTCCTGATTTAGTTGCCATAGATTATATTAGAAGAGGTGCTAAATATGGAAATAACCCAGATGATATTATTTATGATACAAATAATTTAAATTTTAATGAATACCCTATGTATCATATTTCTTCAATAACACCATCTATGAATACAAGCCATCATACTCTGCTTCTTGACAATGAATTTATGTTGAATAAATTTCAGAAGAATAATAGTTTCTTTCAATCTGATATGGTTCCTGTTCTTAAAAAATTTTTAATAGCTAGTTATAGTAATCATAAGATTGACTGCAAATCATCTAACTTAAAATCCTCATGACAGAGCTAAACAAGGGAAGCTATCTTTTTCATAATCTTAGATGATATATTCATAGATTTTTTTATATATTCTGGAATCTCTTCAGATCCTATATTTTTCACAGTATTTCTATGTCTTTCCTCATCAGAGGCTATTTCTTCAAGGAATTCTATACTTCTATAATCTTTCTTAGGGAGTTGCTGAATAGATTCATTAAGATGCTCTTTGACTTGTCTTTCAGTTTCTTCTATAAAACCTAATTTCCAGTCATTATCTTTAATGCCTGCTATCGATCCTAAAAGATATGATGAGAGATACCATATTGGGTTTAGAATACTCTGCTTACCATTGAGTTCCTTTAGTCTGAGATTACATAATTTTAAATGCTCATTTTCTTCATCACATATATTATATAATTTGGCTTTAACATCTTTATCATCGGTATGCGCCGCTTGTCCTCTATATAATCCTTGAGCACAAATTTCACCCATATGGTTTACTCGCATAACTTTTTCGGATACTTTTATCTCTTTTTCATTGAGATTGCTCATATCTTTAGTTGTTTTTTTAGCAATATTACTCTGGTTATAAATACAATCAAAAGCATATTCAATTTCATGAATGATGTTGTCTAGTGGTGTATAATTTTTGATTTCCATTGTTTTATTTAAACATCTATTTATTTGCTGATAAATAAGTTTTTATATAAATATCTTGTATACAGACGATGATATGCGTAAAATCATGGATACTGTTGATATGGACACAAATATGAATAACAAAGATTGGTACATAATTGATGCTGAAAAAGCCGTATTAGGTAGATTGGCCTCTAAAGTAGCTACCATGTTAAAAGGTAAACATAAGCCATCCTATGTCCCTCATGAGGATCACGGGGATTATGTGGTTGTTATTAATGCTAAAAATTTAAATGTTACTGGTAATAAAATGGAAGATAAAGTCTATTATAAACATACAGGGTATGTGGGGAATATGAAAAAACCTAACTTATCAGCAGTTATGAACAAAAACCCTTCGTTTGTTATAATGAATGCGGTTAAAGGTATGCTTCCGAAAAATCCGCTAGGGAGAAGTATGATTAAAAAGCTAAAAATATATAATGATGAGAATCATGATCATCATGCGCAAAAACCAAAAAAATTAGAGATATAATAATTATGTACAAAGCCTACGGAACTGGAAGAAGAAAAACCTCAAGCGCAAGAGTCTACTTAAATGAGGGGACAGGCTCAATAACCATTAATTCACGTGATGTGGATAATTTTATTCAGTCAAAATCATTGAAATCTTATTTACTAGCTCCG
>CEQN01017991.1_pt1 | contig 15367 bp, 13 predicted proteins | sample 427011 | NCBI WGS metagenome assembly CEQN01 (sample SAMEA2621277, study PRJEB7988) | marine metagenome | biome: marine biome (ENVO:00000447); feature: deep chlorophyll maximum layer (ENVO:xxxxxxxx); material: "saline water (ENVO:00002010), including plankton (ENVO:xxxxxxxx)" | depth 120 m
TCTATATGGTTCTTTTATAAAGTCTTGAGAATTATCTTTAAATACATCTCGTGAAAGTTCATCATCTATAGACAATGAGTCTAAAAAATCTTTTGATAAATCTGTATGTTGAATAGAATGTGTTAAATATTTTGATAGATCTTTTGTTCTTTCAATATATTCTGTGATAACAGTTTCAGCATGCATATATACAGCTTGGCAAGTTACGTCCGATGTAACAAATGGGTTACCATCTCTATCTCCGCCAATCCATGATCCAAATCGAATGAAACTTGGCACAACGATTTTTTTTGTAACATGATTATCTTTGTATGTTCGTGATACTGCTTTTTCTAGGTCACTATAAATTTGAGGAACAGCCTTAAATAGGGAAGTTCTAAAGTAGTATAAGCCATTTTCGACTTCATCTATTACAGTAGGTTTCTTTAATCTTACTTCGTCAGTTTTCCATAAAATTAATATTTCTGATTCAAGTTTTTCTAACAACTCTTCTTTTTTGATAGATTGCCCCTTATATTGTTGTAATTCCAATATCATAGAAAAAATACGTCTCATTAAATGCATCTCACTACGACGTTTTGCTTCTGTTGGATGAGCAGTAAAGACAGGAATATATTTCAAATGATCTAGTAGTTTTTGGAGATTCACTTTATTAATATTTTGATTTACAAAATCTCTCAAAGTACTATCAAAGGAGCCTTCCCAGGAATCATATCCAGACTTGAGTATTCTTTCTCTGTTGATATGCTGAAATGCTTCTTCGGCAACATTGGCAAGTGCAAAATATTTGCTATAGGATCTAATTACGTCTGTTAATGTATTTCTGTTAAGTTTGCCAATATATCTAATTAATTGATCATGCTTAGAACTATTTTTGTTTTCTCTCAGTCCAATAAACCCTTTTCTTAATTTTTCAACAGCATTATACACCTGTTTTCCAGCTTGAGTTTTTATTACTCTACCGAGAAGGGTGCCTAATAATTTTATAGTTGTGCGAAGCTGTCTGTCTGTTATTGCTTCGTGTTTTCTTAAAAATCTAGCCATATATTCCTTTTTTTTGAAATGACTATATTAACTCAAATTAATTATGAACTCACTCTAGCATCTTGGAAAAATTTATGATAGACATGTGGGTTAAAAATATATAATTAACAGATTTTAATGAAAAATAGACAAATATACCAACATTTAGAAGAACTTATATCAGAAAAATGAATGAGTACCAATGCTTTAAGCAATTTCTTATGTATTTATGAGACTTTTGATTTGATCTAAGATACTAGTATTATTGATATAGCTTAAATTGTAAAAGGGAATTGAAATGCGAAAAAATCAATCTGTCGTGCTGTTAGCCTCTATTGTGTTGTCGTTTTTATCACCACTTTTTGCTGATGATAACCAAAGTGCAAACCCCGAACATTATATTGGTAAGGATCGAAGTATTAGTATTGCAAAAGGAAGAGAGTATATGGCTGTTACCTCCGACCCTATGGCAACTCAAGCAGCAAATGATGTATTAGCTAAAGATGGGACAGCTGCGGATGCAGCAATTGCTGCTCAATTAGTATTAGGACTAACTGAACCGCAATCGTCTGGACTCGGTGGTGGAGCTTTTGCATTATATTATGATGCAACAACCAAAACACTGTTATCTCTTGATGGGCGTGAAACTGCTCCAAAATTTGTTAGCGAGAGACACTTTTTAAAAAAATCTGGTGAGCCAATGAATTTCTATGATGCGGTTCTAGACGGACGTTCAGTCGGCGTACCTGGTACTCCTGCGCTTTTAGGTTTACTGCATCAGAAATTTGGAAAACATAGTATGGAAAAATTAATAACTCCTGCGCATACTTTAGCAGTAAATGGTTTTAAACCATCTGAAGGTTTATATTTAGCACTCAAGTCAGATGTTGGAAAATTGGATAAAAATAATGATACAAAAACTTATTTTTATGAAAATGATATTATTATTAATTATAAATATGCATCAGTTTTGAAAAAATTTGCAAAAGAAGGATATTATATTTTTTACCAAAGCCCAATTTCATCAAACATAATTAATGCTGTTAATAAAAAAAACGGAATACTTCATCAAAGAGATTTTGATAATTATAAAGTAATCTTAAGAGAGCCAGTCTGTGATTATTTTAGAGATCACAAAATATGTTCGATGGGTGAACCCTCCTCAGGAGCAATAACAATGCTACAAATATTAAAAATTATTGAACATGATCCTTCATGGCATAATTATATTGAAGCATCAAAACTAGCTTTTTCTGATAGGAATTACTATATGGCTGATCCTGATTTTATAAATTCACCTGGTATTAAACTTCTGGATAATAAATATATCATAAAGAGAAGAGAACTATTAAAACAAGATAAAATTTTGGATAATCCTGCCCATGGGGAACCATCAGGTTGGGATAAAGATTTGCAACATAGTAATATTGGATATGAGGAAGATGGAACTACTCATATATCTATAGTTGATAAATTTGGTAATGCCATATCTATGACTTCTACAATTGAAAATTCTTTTGGATCAAGAATCATGGCTAATGGTTATCTTTTAAATAATGAATTGACTGATTTTTCTTTTATTCCCAAGAAAGATGGGAAACTGATTGCTAATAGAATAGAAGGCTGGAAAAGGCCTAGATCATCCATGACGCCAACAATTGCTTTTTCTAAATTTGATTCATCGCCCATGTTAATAATTGGATCTGCCGGAGGTAGCAGAATAATAGGACATGTCACTCAGAGAGTCATTGATATTTTGTATAATAAAAAAAGTTTACAGGAATCAATAGAAAGTTATCATTTATTAAACCGAGGGGGTGTAACTGAAGCTGAAGGGGCTAGTAACATTGTACTTGATTTGATGAACATGGGTCATGATGTTAATATCACTGAAATAGCCAGCGGTCTTAATGGAATATACATAGACCCTAATACTAGAGATATTATAGGTGTGTCAGATCCTAGAAGAATAGGAACATCTATGGGCAATTAATTTTTTTTGTTGAATTTAATTTTCTACAAGTTTATAGTCAATGTATAGGATTAAAAATGACTGATAATAATACAACACTTAAAGATGCAGGTTTAAAAGTAACTCATCCAAGAACTAAGATTCTTGAAATACTTCAGTCTAATCCAGAATTTCATTTAAGTGCTGATGCAATCCACAATTATTTGATTAAAAATAATGAGTCAATAGGATTAGCCACTGTGTATAGGGTTCTTACTCAGTTAGAAATGGCTGGTCTTATTCAAAAAAACCAATTTAAAGAAAATCAATCAACCTATGAAATAAAAAAACAACATCATGATCACTTGATTTGCATCAAGTGTGGGAAAATCATAGAATTTATAAATGATGATCTTGAAAAGTTGCAAGAAAAAATATCAAACAATTATAAATTTAAATTACATTCTCATGTTATGACTTTATTTGGTGAATGTAATGATAGTAATTGTAGCGGTAAGAAATAATTTAAGACCTGCCGCCCCATTTTAATTTTTTGTTCAGAATCTTGAAGTAATTGTAGTCAATAGGATGTGCAATCATTAGATTTTTCCTACTTTTCTTTATCTCAATAATTTTTGGATGAGCAACATTCAAGTTATTAGCACCGTCAAATGTAACTAATGTATTTTTGATAGATTTATTTTCTATTTCTATTCTAATTACATCACTAGAGTTAATAATAATTGGTCTATGACTGTAAGTATGAGGTGATATTGGAGTTATACTTATTACATTCGCACTAGGACTCACTATCGGACATCCATTAGACATAGAGTAAGCTGTTGATCCAGTAGGTGTTGAAACTATAACACCATCTGATCTTTGAATGTTAATTAAGAAATCATTAATAAAAATTTTTGCTTGAATCATCTTAAGCAAACCATAATTATATATTACGATATCATTTAACGAAGTTGATTGAATAACTTTTTCATTTACATCAATTATCTTTCCATTAATCATTATTCTTTTATCTATTACATAACTACCTTTAACAATTTCAAAGACTTTTTTTATTATATCTTTTTTGTCCACATCAACTAGGAAACCTATTTTACCAAAGTTAATCCCTAAAATAGGTATATCTAGATGATAAGCAATCTTAGAAGCTGATAGAAATAATCCATCGCCACCAAAAACTATTATCATTCCATGTTTTTGTATGGATGATTTTTTACTCATCTTTCCATTATTTATAATTTCACCTGATGATTGAACTTGGATGTTTTTTGATGTCTGAATTAATAGTTCACTCTCTATTCTTTTAGACTTTAAAAATTTATTTAGCCTAAGAATATCTTTATTTTTTTGATATTTTTCATGCGTAAATAACAAAACTTTCTTAATACTTTTCATTATGTGATTCCCAAGTTTTATCCAATATATTTGTTAACTTATATTATACTTTAACTTATCATAGTATATACATGATTAATATCTCAGAGAAACTAAAAGATATAATGATTATTGCTAGAAAGAAAGGTTTAGTTCTTTCAACAGCGGAATCTTGTACTGGAGGATTGATTGCAAAATATCTAACAGATTTATCTGGATCATCCCAAATATATGACTCTTCATTTATAACATACTCAAATGAATCTAAAATCCTCCTTTTGGGTGTTAACAATGATTTAATCAACAAGCATGGTGCTGTTTCTGAGAAAGTGGTAATAGAAATGTGTAATGGTTTATTATCAAGAAATAAGGCAGATATTGGTATCGCAATATCTGGTATTATGGGTCCTAATTCTGATAATACTGATAAAAAAGTTGGCTTGGTATGGTATTGTTTCGGATATAAAGATCAAGTTAAGACGGGCCATTTTCAATTAAACGGTTCTCGATCTCATAATAGAGAAGAAGCTGCTAAAAACGTAATAATAAAGTTATATGAGTTCATTAATCAGCTTTAGTTTGATATTATATTAACTTAATATTTTAATTAAAGAGGCATCAAAAATTCTATGGAAGACAATAAACAAAAAGCACTAGAAGTGGCAATAGGCCAAATAGAAAAAGATCATGGCAAAGGAGCTCTAATGAAGCTCGGCGAGGGTTCGTTATACCCCGATATTGAGGCTGTCTCAACAGGCTCATTAACTTTAGATGCTGCTTTAGGGATTGGTGGTCTTCCAAAAGGAAGGGTAGTAGAGATATATGGCCCCGAATCGTCAGGCAAAACAACAATGACTTTGCAGGTAATAGCTGAAACACAAAAACAAGGTGGCACAGCAGCCTTTATTGACGCAGAACATGCCCTAGATCCAAAATATGCGGAAAATCTTGGCGTTAATATTGATGATTTGCTTTTATCTCAACCAGATTCAGGCGAGCAAGCTCTAGAAATCACTGACACATTGGTTAGATCAGGCGCCGTGAATACAATAGTTGTAGACTCTGTTGCCGCTTTAACTCCAAAAGCTGAGATTGATGGAGATATGGGAGATTCTCATATGGGACTACAGGCTAGACTGATGTCACAAGCCCTAAGGAAACTATCTGCCAATATTAAAAAGTCTAATACCCTAGTAATCTTTATTAATCAGATTCGTATGAAGATTGGCGTCATGTTTGGTAGTCCTGAAACAACAACCGGCGGAAATGCTTTAAAGTTTTATTCATCCGTTAGACTAGATATAAGAAGAATAGGTGCTATTAAGAAAGGTGATGAAATAGTAGGAAATGAGACTCGAGTAAAAATTGTTAAAAATAAAGTTGCTCCTCCTTTTAGAATAGCAGAATTTGATATTCTTTACGGCGAAGGCGTGTCAAAAGAATCTGAACTTATAGATTTAGGGGTAAAATATAATATTTTAGATAAATCTGGTGCTTGGTATAGTTATGGCAAAGATAGAATTGGCCAAGGTAAAGACAACTCAAGAATATTCCTGAAAGATAATCCTGATGCTGCCATGGAGATTGAAAATAAAATCAAAGATTTTATATCTGGCTCAACCGAAAAGGAAATAATTAAAACCAAAGGTAAGCCAGATGCCGAAAATGATGAGCAAGAATGATCTTGGAGATATAAAAAATTCAATATCTAGATATCTCAGTATGAGAGAACATTCGAGACTGGAGTTAGAAGAAAAGCTCACAAAGAAACATTATGAGAGAGACTTAATTATAGAATGTATTAATGAGTTCTCTGATAAAGATCTTCAGTCTGATTTTAGGTATGCTGAATCTTATGCTAGAGCCAAATTTAATGATCATAAAGGCGAAAACTTTATAAGATCTTCTCTGAAAAACAAAGGTATAAGTATTAGCTTAATAGATAAAGTCATGCTTGAATATGATTATAATGATTGGCTAAACAAAGCGATGTCGGCGTTAGAAAAAAAGGTCTTTAAAAACAACATTGATAAATCTGACAAGAAGAAAAAACAAAATGCATTTTTAAATAATAGAGGATTTACTTATAAGGTTATAGATAAAGCAATTTGTGAGTATTGGAAATCATGAGTATTAGAGACAATTTTTTAAACTATTTTAAAAAGAATAATCATGAAATAGTTGAATCAAGCTCATTAATTCCTGCTTCAGACAAAACCCTTTTGTTCACTAATTCAGGAATGGTCCAGTTCAAAGATATTTTTTTAGGGATTAAACAATCAAAATCTAACCGGATCGTTACTTGTCAAAAATGTGTTAGAGCTGGCGGCAAACATAATGATTTAGATAACATTGGTTATACGAATAGGCATCACTCATTTTTTGAGATGTTAGGAAATTTTAGTTTCGGAGACTATTTCAAAGAAGAGGCAATATTATATGCTTGGGAGTTTTTAACAAAAGAACTTAATTTAGATAAAAATAGATTATATGTATCCGTACATAAAAACGATAGTGATGCTAAGGAGATCTGGTTAAATAAAATCAAAATTAAACAAGATCATCTTTGGCTACTCGATGATGCCGATAATTTTTGGCAAATGGGATCTACAGGGCCCTGCGGTCCATGTTCAGAAATATACTATGATCTAGGTGATGAACTTAAAGGAATGATTCCATCAAAAGGAGACCCAGGTGATCGATATATTGAGATATGGAATCTTGTATTTACACAATATGATAAAGATTCTAAAGGTGTTTTGAATGATCTGCCAAAAAAATGCGTAGATACAGGAATGGGTCTTGAAAGGATTCATGCTGTTGTTGAAGGTGTCTCAGATAATTTTAAAACTTCTTTATTTCAAGAATTAGAAGGACATCTTGATTCTTCACTAGATTCTAAAAAAATTAATTATGTAATTAAGAAAATTATCATGGATCATTCTAGATCGGCTTGTTTTTTAATATCTGACGGCATAATACCTTCTAATGAAGGAAGAGGCTATGTGCTTAGAAGAATTATAAGAAGGGCAACAAGGTATTTATATAATGCTGGCATTAAAGAACCTTTTTTGTATACATGTGCGAGTATTTTAAAAAATACAATGGGTGATGCTTATAATGGGTTGATTGAAAAAGAAAACAGCATCAAAGATACTCTCAAAACAGAGGAGAAGAACTATTTAAAAACTCTTAGTAATGGTCTCGAGCTAATAAACAAATTAACTAAAAATAAAAATGAATTAAGTGGTGAAAATATTTTTCAGCTGTATGATACTTATGGCTTCCCATCTGAGATTGTTGAAGAGATTGCTGTAGAAAAAAATATTAAATTAGATCTTAAGGGTTTCAATAAACTTATGAATAATCAGAGATCCAAGAGTAGAAAAAATAGTAATTTTGAAATTAAAGACACATCTTTCATTAATAAGGAGACACATAGTCTTTTTGTTGGTTATGAGAATCTTTCGCTATCTTCAAATGTATTAGAAATTTATGTGTCTGATAAGAGTATAAAAACGCTGAATCAACTTAATACCCCATTTATGTTAGTGACAGATAATACGCCTTTTTACCCAGAAGGCGGGGGACAAATATCAGATATAGGTACAATATCTTCTAAAAATACTAAAATTAAAGTTTTAAATGTTCAAAAAATTAATAACCTTATCTTACATCATACAATCTTAGAATCAGGTGAAATAAATGTTGATGATCGTGTTCAAATGGAAGTTGATGCCCTTAGAAGAAAAAAAATTACCATTAATCACTCATCGACCCATCTATTGAATCAAGCACTCCGAGAAGTTCTTGGATCACATGTTGAACAAAAAGGCTCTTTAGTTACTGATAAGTATCTTCGCTTCGACTTTTCACATAATAAGCCATTGTCATCAGATGAAATAGCTTCAATAGAAAAAATAATATCAAATGAGATATCTGCATGTGTTTCTACAAAACAAAAGGTAACTTCTTATAAGAAAGCTATAGAGAGTGGCGCTCTAGCATTCTTTGATGAAAAATATGATGATGAAGTCAGAGTTGTGAATATTGGATCGAACTCTATAGAGTTGTGTGGTGGAACACATATTACTGATACATCATCAATTAGATTATTTAAAATATTAAATGAGTCTGCTGTCTCGACTGGTATTAGAAGGATTGAGGCTATTACAGGAGATGAAGCATATCAATCTTATCAAAATTTATATCGTGATGTAAAAGAATTATCAGTCAATCTAAATATAAATCCCAATGAATTAAAGAGTAAAATTGATTCGATTAAGCTTACTGATGAAGTAAATAATAATCTCATTAACGATTTAAATAAAAAAGTTTCGACTCTTTATTATTATAAGCTTGTTCCAATGGAGAGTGACAAATCAAAGACTTCATTTTTTATCCAGGACTGCTCAGACTTATCTCTTGATCAGATAAAACTGTTAAGTGACAATATCAAAAGTAAAAATAAGAACTCCATATCAATTTTAATAAGTGGAGATTCTGACAAAATAAATTGTTATGTTGGTGTTTCAAAAGATTGCAAACATCGATATAATGCGAAACAAATTATCAGTGAACTCAATCTAAAGTTCTCTGCAAAAGGAGGAGGTAGTCCCACATTTGGGACCTCGGTTATAACAGGTCAAAAGCCCTCTGTTGTAATCAAATATATTAAGGAGCTGGTAAAAGCCTAGATAAAATGAATATAATTGTAAAAAAGTTTGGAGGCACGTCTGTCTCTAGCATCTCTAAGCTCAAAAAAATTGCTGTAAATTTAGCTAAAGAAGTAAGTGTTAGGAAAAATATTCTTGTAGTTCTATCTGCTATGGGGAAAAGCACTGATAAATTAGTTGAAATGTCTAATAAAATATCTAAATCTCCAAATCCAAGAGATTACGATATGCTTCTATCAACTGGTGAGCAAGTAAGTGTCTCCTTGTTATCAATGATACTTAATAACCTAGACATACCTGCTATTTCTCTAACAGGTTGGCAGGCGGGTATTTATACTGACTCTACATCAATGTCTTCTAGAATTAAAAAGATTGACTCAAAAAAAATTAAATCAGAGTTCAAAAAAAATAAAATTGTTATCGTAGCAGGTTTTCAAGGCATTGACTCAAAAGGAAATATTACAACTTTAGGAAGAGGTGGTTCTGATACCACAGCAGTTGCTCTAGCGGCGGCCTTAAAAGCAAATGAATGTCAAATTTATACTGATGTTGAGGGAGTTTATACGACTGATCCTAGAATATGCGATAAAGCGAGAATGCTTGAGATGTTAACATATGAAGAAATGCTTGAGATGTCTGGACTTGGCTCTAAGGTCTTGCAATTGAGATCTGTAGAATTTGCAAGTAAGTACAATGTTCCTTTAAGAGTCCTGCATGCTCATATTCAAGGCTCAGGTACATTAATTAAAAAAGAGGAGAAAAAAATGGAAGGTGCATTAATATCAGGCATAGCATTCACCAAAGATGAAGCAGAGGTAATGATAAAGGGTGTAAAAGATACCCCCGGTGTTGCTGCTAAAATATTAGGACCTATAGGGGAAGCAAATATTGAAGTTGACATGATAGTACAAAACGTAGGGTCTGACGGATTAGCTGATTTTACATTCACAGTTAGCAGAAATACATTAAAGAAAGCTATACAAGTAATTGAAAATAATAAAAAAACTATGATGTATGAGAGTGTATCTACTCAGAAAAATATAGTTAAAGTATCAATAGTGGGTGTTGGAATGAGGTCACATGCAGGGATAGCAGGGAGAATGTTCAAATGTTTAGCTAAAAACAAAGTGAATATTCGCATGATTTCTACATCTGAAATTAAGATTTCTGTCGTAATTGAGCAAAAAAGCCTAGAAATAGCAGTTCAAGCGTTACATAATGAATTTAAGTTAGATAAAAAATAATAATTTAGTTGCTAACTTAATGAAAAGGAGGGGGTTGTCATGCTAATACTCACGAGGAGAGTCGGTGAGGCTTTAATGGTTGGTGATGATACTAAGATTGTGGTTCTAGGTGTAAAGGGGAGCCAGATCAGATTAGGGATCAATGCGCCTAAAGATATAGTAGTTCACAGGGAAGAAATTTTTGATAAAATCAACACGAAAGATGATTCTGTAAAAATTAAATCCAGCAAATAACTTGAGGAGAAGTGGCTGAGTGGTTGAAAGCGGCACCCTGCTAAGGTGTTATAGGGTTTAAACTCTATCGAGGGTTCGAATCCCTCCTTCTCCATTCTATATCTAGATATTTTTTTGCAGTAAAGTTTGATATTCTCTTGCCATACGATCAGCTGTAAATAACTTATTAACTCGGTTCAACCCATTTTGCCCCATTTTTTTTGCTAAAGTCATATCTTTGATCAGACAGATTATATTTTTAGAAAAACCGCTCATATTCTCTTTATCAGTTCGAAATCCACAATAACCATTTTCGCCAATAGTTTCTGGAAGTCCGCCAACATTTGTGGAGACGATAGGGACTGCATAAGACATAGCCTCGACAGCGGTTAAACCAAAAGATTCATGCTCTTGACTTGGTATTACAACAATATCAGCAATAGACATGTATTCAGATATATCTGTAATGAACCCAGTAAAAAAGACTTTGTGACCCCATTCGAACCTAGATACCAATAATTTTAAGTCAGCAGTTTCTTGTATTGTTCCAGATCCAATTATAAAAAGAGTTAGATCTTTATGAGCTTGAAATACCTCTCCCATGGCATCTATTAAGAACCTGTGACCTTTTCTGGGCTCAAATGTCCCAATCATTAATATAATTTTACTATCATGTGAAAGCTTAAATTTTTGTTTTACAGATGAAGTAATATTATTTTTAGGTTTATTATATAAGCCATTGTATATAAAGGATATTTTTTTTGAATTTTTAAATATTGATCTAATCCTAATACTTTCGGCACAGTCACTAGATACACTAACAATATCGCTACAAGAATCATTTAATTTACGGTCTATGAGTAATTCGTATGGAGCAAGTATAGTTCTATAGTTTACTGGGTAATTATGGAAATTATGGATTGATTTTTTTTTATATAGAGAAAACCAAGCTATGTTAGCTAATCTGCAGGTTTCGCCCCCAGGATAACCACCATTTACCGATATTAGCTGATCAGCTTTAGATTTTTTTAGTATTTGTTTGATTTTAATATACTGATAAGGCGCTAATAATGGTCTGAGTATTTGTCTAGTCATCCTTTGAATAATCATTGGTAGATATTTTAGAAAATTTGATAAAAATGACCAATTTAACGGTAATAGATGAGTCTTTACTTCAACATTTTTTGGCATGATCTCTCTCAAATAATGAAGCCCCGGATGATTATGATTACATATGACTATAAATTCATCTTTATTTGGCCAATTTTTTATTAGGGACGCGATGAATGTATCCATGCCGCCGCCTTTATTATTTTCTGTGAAGATAACTATTTTCATATATTCAGGATAATTTGTGTCATGATATTATAGATAATAAGGAATATGCAATGATACTTCAAATTACTATAATTTTGCTCGTTATAACAATCATTTTGTTATTAGCATTCATTTTACAACAAAATAATTCTGTCAATAAGAACAATGAAGTCAATGAACATACTAGCTCTCTCAATGAGTTAAAAGAGAGCATTGAGGTTTTAAAAAATACCTATGGCGATAAATCTAATGAACTAAATAAAAATGTATCACAAATGTATACTTTGTTGACAGGTAGTTCTAAAGCACAGGGTCAATTTGGTGAAACATCTCTGAAAATGATTCTCGAGCATGCTGGCATTACTCCTAATATAGGTTATCAAGAACACCGAAAAGTTGGAGATGAAATACCAGATATCACAATAAGTTTGCCAGATGATAGAAAAGTAGTAATAGATTCCAAGGTTTCCTTAACCGATTATAGCGCTTATCTTGGTGCTCAAACTGATGCTGAAAAGGCTGGTTTCAAAAAAAACCACATTATATCGGTTAAAAGGCATATCAAGACATTATCATCTACAGAATATAGGTCGCTGTATGGCAATGATTCTCTAGACTTAATTATAATGTTTATGAATGTAGAAGGTGCTTATATAATCGCTTGTGAAGATGAGCTTATAAAAGAGGCTTTAAAAGCTAAAATTGCAATAGTGGGTCCTACAACACTGATCGCAATCCTTCAAATTATTAATAGAGCATGGAGTAATAAAAAACAATCCGAGGATACAGGTAAAGTAATAGATTTAGCTACGTCCATTTATGACTCTGCCGTATTACTATCCGAGTCATTTATTGATTTTCAGGATTTACATGAGAAATCAAGATTAAAAGTAGAACAAGGAAAAAAAAGAGCTCAAAATCTTATTAACAAAACAGAAAAAATGCGTACAATGGGTGGCTTAGAACCAAAAAAAGGGGTTCCTGCTAAATTGCGTAGCATTAACAAAGATCAATAATAAATGCGCCCATAGCTCAGCTGGATAGAGCACAAGCCTTCTAAGCTTGGGGTCGGGAGTTCGAATCTCTCTGGGCGTGCTTATTCTTCTTCAAAGAGTCATATCTTCTTAATAGCTTTTTTAAAGAAATTAAAGAAACTTCCACTTGCTAAATTCCAATATTTCATATCATAATCTCTGTATATCTTTATGATATTTATAGATTCTTTTTTAAGTCCATTTTTTAAAATGTTAATAAAATCTCGCACATGACCACATGGGCAGGCTAAAGTTACAATATTTTTTATGTTTTTTTGTTGGGCCCATGAGGTGATTTGTTCAATCTGGTCTAAATCCATTGACTGCATCTCAATGTCTTGAATATGAGAGGATAGTAGCTCCTTATTAGACAATGAAATAGCTTGTTTAAAGTTAGATACATTTTTAGAATAATTAGCTTTTTCAGTATCAGTAAGGGCAAGAATATATGCATTTTGTAATGGAAAATCAATTCTATTACTACTCAATACATGCATATCTTCGGATGTTACTAATAAGCCTGATTGATCCCAATCAAATCCATTGGCTTCATGGAATTTAATAGAATTCATTTTATAGTCAATATAATTAACTTTAGCAGGAATAGCGGAGAAATCAGACTCCTTTGGCTCAAACCTATTTTTCGTAAATTTTTGAATATTCCAGTCTTTAGCCAAGTAAGATTTACCTTTAGTCTGAATGCCTGCAACCCATCGCCAACTTAGTGTATTAGACGCAGGGTCACCGTCTAGAAGATTATTTAGAAATAGATTAGCTCCCAGAGACCATGGGAGTTTTAGAGTATGTATCCATATGCTTGCATACCACATTCTTGCATGATTATGTAAATAATTGGTCTCAAGCAATTCTTGTGTCCAAGAATCAAAACAATCTATTCCAGAATTTAATGAGATTATTCTTTCATATAATTGATTTATATCATTTTTTTTAATTGATTCTTTATAATCAGCCCAGACTTTTGGCCTCAGCTCTAACCAGCCTTTCCAGTAGGTTCTCCAAAAAACTTCCTGAATAAATTTTTCAATTTTTGGAAGAGGGAATTTACTGATAGCCCTAGCCATTACTTCTTCTTCTGTGATTATGCGATGTCTTATATATGGCGATAACAGGCTAACATTTTCATGAGCAGCAGGCCCATAATCATAATTTCTTTTGCTTTCATAGTTTTGAAGCTTAATATTAATGAAGTTTTCTAGAGCATTTAAGGCAGATTTCCTGTCTACACCATTTTCCATAATAGATTTAAACATAATCAATTATAAGCATAATGAAGTCTGTTGTATAATAAAGTATAAATCTGACATAGGAGGTCAATATGAGTTTAGATGGAATTACAGTGTTAATAAGTATCTGGATGGGTGTAATAATATTCTTTTCAGCAGTAATAGCGCCAACAGTATTTAAAACCCTTGACGAGAAGAGTGCTGGTATTTTTTTAAGAGCATTTTTTCCTAAATACTATTATTTTGGCATCATAATTGGCCTTGCTGCACTAATTCTAATTATGATATTTGAGATCAAAATAGACAATATTTTATATTTGGCTATAGTTTCTATGACTGTATTGAGTATAATTAGCAGAGTCATGATACCGGTAATTAATAATGCGAGGGACATGGGGGAAAAGGGCAAACAAAAATTCAATAGATTGCATTTTGTAAGCGTTTCCTTAAATGTTATTACTTTGGTAATAGGTCTACTATTTATATATAAAGTATAATTATGTCTTATAAAACAATAATATCTGCTGATAATTTAATAAAAAATATAAATAATAAGGATTTTATTATTTTTGACTGTCGTTGTGATATAAGCGATTCATCATACGGGATAAATGCATACAATGAAGGTCACATTGAAAACTCAATATTTGTTGATGTTGATCATGATTTGGCAAGTGAAAAGACTGCAAATAGTGGGAGACATCCACTGCCTGACCCAGAATTACTCTCAGAGAAACTATCCCAATGGGGTATGGCCAATAATAAACAGGCAATTGTATATGATGATGCTGGCGGTGCATTTGCTGGTAGGATGTGGTGGATATTGAAATGGTTAGGACACAGCGATGTTGCGGTCTTAGACGGTGCACTAGGCGGATGGATGTCTAGTGGAGGTAAACTATCATCAAAACCTACAATTTTTGAGAGAGATGTTTTTAATCCTAGTATTAATGATGATATGCATGTTTCTATACAAGACGTAGAGGATGCTCAGTATAAAATGAGCAAGTTAATTTTAGATGCACGCTCTAAAGAGAGGTACCTAGGGATAAAAGACGAGGTTGACCCAGTTGCAGGACATATTCCAGGGGCCATATCTCATCCTCTGGGGCAAAATTTAGATAAAAATGGTCATTTTAAAAGTCCTGAGGAATTGAGACATATCTTTAATAAATTATTAGGTGATACTTCAAGTTCCGATATCATTTCTATGTGCGGTTCAGGCATAACTGCTTGTCATAATATTTTAGCTCTAGAAATGAGTGGTATA
>CEQN01033481.1_pt1 | contig 15330 bp, 12 predicted proteins | sample 427011 | NCBI WGS metagenome assembly CEQN01 (sample SAMEA2621277, study PRJEB7988) | marine metagenome | biome: marine biome (ENVO:00000447); feature: deep chlorophyll maximum layer (ENVO:xxxxxxxx); material: "saline water (ENVO:00002010), including plankton (ENVO:xxxxxxxx)" | depth 120 m
ATGATAATCTTTAGGAAATAGTGGACGTAAAACTCTATCAACTATCCTCATTGTAAGTATTTCTCCATCACTTGGCCTGGCTTCTCTTTTGAAAAACCCTCCAGGATATCTCCCTGCTGCAGCAAATTTTTCCCTATAATCAACAGTTAGAGGTAAAAAATCTACATTACTTGATTCATAATTGGATACAACGGTACATAATAACATGGCTTTACCCATTTGGACTACAACAGATCCATGAGCTTGCTTAGCAAGCTTTCCAGTTTCAAGGGTGATAATTCGCCCATCTGAAAGTTTAATTTCTTCTTTAAATATTTTTGGTTTCATTTTTCATTATTTTTTTGTTGTTGTGTGTTTAGCAGCTAATGAAAAACTAAGATATTATTCGAAGTTTTAGTTATTTTCGAATTCCTAACTCTTTTATTAATTTTCGATATTTCTCAATATCTTTAGATTTTAAATAATCCAAAAGATTCCTTCTTTTACCAACTAGAGTAACCAAAGATCTTTCTGTATTATAATCTTTTCTATTATTTTTTAAATGTTCAGACAAGTGATTAATTCTGTGAGAGAAAAGAGCTATTTGACCCTCAGTTGAACCTGTATCTGATTTTGATTTCCCATACTTTTTGAAAATCTTTTCTTTTAGTTCCTTTGATAAATACATGCCAATATTATTTTTAATGATTTTTATGTATGATTAAATTGACTGCAAATATAATTAATTTTGATAATTAGATCTTTGAATTGCTAATTATTCTCTTAAAGTTTGATTAAGAATTAAATCAATGTATTTATTGATTTGATTTTTAAGTTCACTTCTATGTACAATGAAATCTATAAACCCTTTTTCTTTTAAAAATTCACTTTTTTGAAATCCATCAGGTAATTCTTTACCAGTTGTATCTTTTACAATTCTTGGCCCAGCAAAGGCGATTAATGCTTTTGGCTCAGCAATATTTATATCTCCTAACATTGCAAAAGAAGCTGTTGTTCCTCCAGTTGTGGGATCTGTACATAGAGAGATGAAGGGTAATTTGGCTTCTGCTAACTGAGCAAGCTTTGCAGAAGTTTTGGCCATTTGCATAAGTGAAGTTGCAGATTCCATCATTCTAGCACCTCCAGATTTTGATATTACAAGTAATGGAATAGAGTTCTCAATGCAATAACTAGCAGCTCGTGTTATTTTTTCTCCTACAACAGAACCCATTGATCCTCCAATAAAAGTAAAATCCATACATGAGATTACTAAATCCTTACCTTTTGATTTTCCGACTGCAGTTCTAATAGCGTCATTTAGATTAGTTTTTTTTTGAGCTTCTTTAATTCTGTCTTTATATTTTTTAGTATCAACAAAATTTAAAAAATCTTTGGGTTTTAAATTTTCATCTAACTCAATAAATTTATTTTCATCAAAAAGAATTTCAAAATATTCTCTACTTCCAATGTGAACATGATAATCGTCTTCGGGACTAACATAGAAGTTTTCAGCTAATTCTTGAGTTTCAACAATTTTTCCTGAGGGAGTTTTGTACCAAAGTCCCTTGGGAATATCCTTTTTTTCTTCTGTTTTTGTAAGTATACCTTTTTTACTTCTTTTAAACCAACTCATAATTATTATTTAATCTAATGTATTAACATTATTTAAATCTTCAAAGGCTTTTTTTAATCTCCGGTTAAAAGTTTCTTCTCCCAATCTTAGCCATTTTCTTGGATCATAATACTTTTTATTTGGAATATCATCTCCATCTGGATTGCCAATTTGAGAAGATAAGTAATCATATTTTTCATTAATATAATCTCTAATTCCTTCAGTAAAAGCATACTGTAAATCAGTATCAATATTCATTTTAACAACACCATAACTAATAGCTTCCTTAATTTCTTTTTTAGATGACCCAGAACCACCGTGAAATACAAAGTTTACAGTATTATTTGGAAGATTATATTTAGAAGAAATATATTCTTGAGAGTTTTTTAAAATTTTTGGGGTAAGTTTAACATTTCCTGGTTTATAAACTCCATGAACATTTCCAAAGGCCGCCGCTACAGTAAATTGAGGACTTATTTTACTTAGCTCTTCAAAGGCATAAGAAACTTCTTCTGGTTGAGTGTATAGCTTTGAGGCATCAATATCACTATTGTCAACACCATCTTCTTCTCCACCAGTAATTCCAAGCTCTATTTCAAGAGTCATACCAAGAGGCTTCATTCTTTTAAAATAAGACTTACATGTTTTTATGTTTTCTTCTATAGGTTCTTCGGATAGATCAATCATATGAGAACTAAATAATGAAAATCCATTTTGCTTATAAAAAGTTTCACTCGCATCTAAAAGCCCATCAATCCATGGAAGAAGATTCTTGGCACAGTGATCAGTATGAAGAATAACGTATGCTCCATAAAGTTTTGCTAGTTGATGTATATGTTTTGCACCTGCAATTGCACCAGCGATTGCAGCTTTTTGATTTATATTTGAGAGACTTTTACCTGCATTAAAGCATGACCCTCCATTCGAAAATTGAATAATTACTGGACTATTTAATTTAGCTGCAGTCTCTAAAACTGAATTAATTGAACTCGATCCAATTACATTAACTGCTGGAATAGCAAATTTTTTAGCTTTGGCTAATTTAAAAATCTCTTGAACATTTGTTCCTGTGACAACTCCGGGTGGAAAAGATAAACTCATTATATTTTTTCGGTAAAATTAAAAATTATAATTAGAAAGGATAATTAATACCGATATTAAATACCGCTTGTTTTAATGAAAATTCACCAAGCCATCTATTTTGCCTCTCGAGAGAAGGGTTATATGTTTTGAAAGCAGTATCAAATCTGAAAACAAAGAAATTAAGATCATAACGAATTCCAAATCCAGATCCAATTGCTATTTCACTCAAATCTGAAAATTTTTCAAAACTTGCATCAGGATCTTTTACATTATCCAAGACATTCCAAATATTACCAGCATCAATAAATAAAGCACCTTTTAAAGGTCCAATTATTGGAAAACGATATTCTAAATTTGTTGAAATTTTAAGATTTGCTTCATTAAACTCATTAGTATTTTTTGTTATTCCAGGACCTAATTTATATGCCTTCCATGCCCTATTATCGTTTGCCCCTCCAGCAAAATAAGACCTAGAAAACGGAATGCTGTTTGAATTCCCAGTTGGAATAGCTATACCTCCAAAAAATCTAAACGCCAATATTCGATTATTTCCAGTCTGAAAGTGTTTTATATAGTCAATTTCAGATTTTAAATATTGGGAGGGAGCTACACCATTTATAGTATATTGTCCTTGTTTATTTTTCTTTGATGTTAATTCTAACATGGTATTAAGAATATTTCCTACCCATTCAATTTTCCATTTTAATTGATAAAAATCTTCATCTAATATGCTTTCTTGACTATTAGTATTTAAACTAATTGAAGACCCTAATATTAAATTATTTACCGTTAGTCTATTTTGTCTTTCACTGATACTATTAACTCTATTTATATCAGATTGATTATCGATTTCTAAAATTCCATTTTGAACATTTTCAATAAATAAATTAGCGCCATAAGGAATTGACAAATCCCCTTCTTCATTAATTAATTCATCATTTACAGAGTTATTTTTTGCAATAATATTTAATCTGTCATATGAATTTCTGTATACATTAAAATAGTTTTCAATGTTTTTATTGTTTACGAACTCCAAATCTACAAGTTTGAAAATAATTTTTTTCGATTCTTTTGGATTCCATTGATATTCATAACTACTTCCAAAATACTGTTTGTCTAAACCAATGTTTTCCTGTAAAGTAGTTCCAAAAGTAAGCTGGGTTATTGGATTCATTTCTTTTGAAATAAATTTGTTTAAAGAAATAGGTAAGGGTGATATTATTTTAGGAAATTTTATTTTTATATCTGCTCCAAGTTCAAATAAATTAAAAAATCTATCATTTGTAATTGAAGAATTTCTTGAGGCTCCTAGTGTGCTTTTAATTCTAAAATCTAAAACTTCAGTTCCTTTAAAAATATTTCTAATACCATTAGTAATTCCTAGTCCCATTCCAATGTTTTGAATATTTGAATGAGATAAATCAAGGTCTATTCCAAGAGAAAACCTTTCTTTTGGAGTCAAAAAAATAGAAGAAATCAATGTGCTATCAGACTTAGGTTCATATGTTATACTTGGATATTTAAAATTACCAAGTGAATTAAAATATTTATATGTTAATGTTCTATCATTATCACTATACCAGTCATCAATTTTAATAAATATAGGATCTGTAATGGCCTTATTTTTATATTTTAATTTTTCTTTTGAACTAATTTTAAATTTATCATAATAATTATGAAAATCATATGTAAGGTTGTTATTTTTGGTGGATTCTATAAATACATTTATTTCATCAACTTTATATCTCTTATATGGAATTACTTTTAAGGTGTCATTTATTCTTCTTTGTATAGGGCTTATTTCCAATACTACATCAATAGTTTTATCAATTCCACTACTATCTATTTTAGCAATAAATTGAATGCTGTTTTGTTGAAAATTGTAAACTCCATTATTTCTGAATAATTTAATTATTCTATTTCTTTCTTGTTCAACACTTTCTATTGTAAATGAGTTTCCTGATTTTATAAAACTTTGAGATTTATTGGATAAGAATAGGTTTTTTAGTTCAATAGATTTTATTTTTTCAACAAAATCATTTACAACATAAACTTCATCCAAGGTGACGTTATATTTAATTTCCTGAATATTAGGTCTTATTTGATTAATTTCATAATCTGAACTAACATCAAAATAACCAAGGTTTTTATAATATTGATTAAGTTTTTTTAAATTTTTTTTGATTAATAGACTATCAACTAGACTTGGTTTTTCACCATTTTTTTTTAACCAAGAATTAAATTTAACGTAGTACCTCTCTAATTGATAAACTTGCTTTGGTGAAATGAGTTTGTTAAGATTTTTTGATCGGTTTTCTTTTTTATTCAGCCATTTTTTAAAGTTATCTTCGGGAAATTCTTTAGCCCAGCTATTTAGTTGAAGTTTAAGTGGGATTCCAAAAAAATATGTATTTGGCTTAGGTAATAGTAGTTCATTTATTGGGTCTGATTTCCTTTCACTTCCATTAATATAAATTTTGTTATCCGATAAAAGATTGTTTCCTTGTGTTAGAAATTTCTCACTACTACAACTACTAATAAGTAGTAATATAAAAAGTATATTATGTAATTTTGATTTTATAAGATTCAAACTCATACTATTTAAAGCCAAAAATACATTTTTAATGGTTACTAAAAGTCTAATTAATCAAATTCAAAAACTCAAGTTAAAGAAGTTTCGTTATAAAACAGGGCTTTTTGTAGCTGAAGGAGAAAAGCTGGTTAAAGAATTACTTAATTCAAATTTAGCATGTAATAAGCTATTTACAACTGATAATTATAATCTGTTTTCAGCGGTTAAGATTAATTTGAATGAAATGCAAAAATTAACGCATTTTAAAAACGCTAGTAATTTTTTAGGTATTTTTGAAATACCTAAACATAGTAATAAACTAGATAAATTATCTAAGGCAATTATAATATTAGATGGTATTTCGGATCCTGGAAATTTTGGAAGTATTATAAGAACATGTGATTGGTTTGGAATACATGATATAGTGTGTAGTGAAAATTCTGTTGATTGTTTTAATTCTAAAGTGGTTCAGTCATCAATGGGATCTATTTTAAAGGTTAGATGTCATTACACCAATTTAGTGTCATTTATAAAAAAAACAAAAATAGAATTATATGGAACAGCTTTGGATGGTAAATCTATTTATGATTTAAAGTTAAATCAAAATTCGATTTTTCTTTTTGGTAACGAATCTAAGGGAATTTCACTTGAGCTTCAAGAGCACATAAATAGTTATATAACTATTCCAAAAAATCAATCAAACGCAAGTATTGATAGTTTGAATTTAGCTTCCTCCGTTGCAATAATTTTATCCGAAAGGTATAGACAAATAGAATAGTTATTCGAAAGTGAAATTTATCAGAATTCCTCTTGAAAACATATTATTAATATTACTAGTCCAAGGGCTATTTTCATTGAAATCAGGTATTAGTTCATTTTGAATTGAAAAAACTCCCCTAATGGATGGTGAAAACTTAAAATAATATAAATAAAAGTCAAACCCAAAACCGAGTTCATAATTTAAACCATTAGAAATAGTTCTAAAAACATTACTTGAGTTGTCATCAGTATTTTTTGAATTACTGGACAAGTTATAATCTGCTGAAATACCAAAAGTAATATATGGTTTAAAATTATTGATTCTTTTAGCATTCAATTTGATTAATAAAGGAATATGAATATACGTGGATTTAATTTCTCTAATAAGATCATTTTCTGATTCAAAAATTGGCAAATCAGGATATAATAAGTTTCTTTGAGAATATATTAATCCAGGTTCTATTCTTAAATTAAAATACTTATTTATTCTCAAGTCCCCGATAAGTCCAACATTAAAACCAGTTGTTGACTCAACTTGAACATCAGGGTAATTATTTAATCTATAATAATCAGGAATATATTCAAACTTATAATCGTATGAATTAATTCCAACATAATATCCATAATGAAGAACTTTTTCATCAAAATTTGGGAGATTAATTATTCTTTCTCTTATAGTTGGATATTGGCCATAAACTTTGGTTATTAATGATATAAAAATTATTATGAATAAATATTTTAAGTTGTTTTTAGACAATTTTTAAATTTTACATAGTTATAGAACTATAAACCTATTTTTATTAAAAATATTGTAATGATATTAATGACTTTATATTTTTGATGAATTCTGTTTTTTTATAAATAAGATAATTTAATGAATTTGTATCTTTACATAAATATTGGCTAAAAAAACATGAAAATAGTTATTGCTGGTGCTGGTGAAGTCGGTTTTCATCTTGCTAAATTACTTTCATTAGAGTCTTTAGACATAACACTTATTGATGTTGATAAGCAACGTCTTAAATACGCTGAAAGTCATTTAGATATAAAAACAATTAAAGGAAATTGTGTATCTATATCATTACTAGAAGATGCAAGGGTAGGAAAGGCCGATTTGTTTATCGCTGTTACAGCTGAGGAAACTACCAATATTACTGTAGCTGCTTTATCTAAGCAGTTAGGATGTAAAAAGACAATAGCAAGAATATCTACTCTCGAATTTCTTAAATCTAATGATGATATTAACTTTAATAGTTTAGGGGTTGATGAACTAATTTCTCCTGAATACTTAGCTGCGGAAGAAATAATACAATTACTAGATCAATCAGCTTTTTTTAATAATCACAAATTCGATGATGGTGCTCTAACTTTAATTGGAACGACATTAGATGATGGTGCTCCTTTTGTTGGAAAAAATGTTATGGAGGCTGCTATGGTATTTCAAGATATTCATTTTATGCCTATAGCAATTCAAAGAAAAGGTAATCAACTTTCAATTATTCCCAGAGGAGATACTGTTTTCAAGGAGGGAGACAATGTTTTTTTTATCACCCTGAAAGAGGGAGTTAAAGAAATATATAAATTAATTGGAAAGACTAAGACACCAATAAAGAATATTATGATTCTTGGGGGAGGTAAAATAGCCCTTAATACTGCAAAAAAATTAAGTAAAACAAATATTAATGTTTCTTTAATAGAACAAAATAAGGAAAAAGCTCTTGACTTAGCTGATAAACTTCCAGAGGTAATGGTTATAAATGGAGATGGAAGAAATTTAGAATTACTAGAAGAGGAAAATTTAAATTCAATGGATGCATTTATATCAGTAACTGGTAATTCTGAAACTAATATCATGTCTTGTTTAATGGCTAATTCAAAAGAGATAGGTAAAACAATAGCTTTAGTTGAAAATATGGATTATTTTAAATTATCCCATTCAATTGGAATTGATAATTTAATTAACAAAAAGCTATTAACTGCGAACGCAATTTTTAGATATATTAGAAAAGGAGACGTTGTTGAAATGACAACAATAAATAATTTAGATGTTGAAATTCTTGAATTCTTAGTTCATGAAAACTCTGAAGTTTCTAATACTAAAATCAAGGATCTAGACTTTCCTAGAAGTGCAATCATTGGAGGTGTAATCAAGGAAAATAAAGGAATTATTGCACTTGGAGACTATATTATTTTACCAGAAGACAGAGTAGTAGTTTGTTGTTTGCCTGAGGCAGTTGAAAAAGTAGAAAGTTTATTTTCCTAAATATGAATAGAATTAATTTTCAAATAATTTTCTATTTCATGGGAATCTTACTTCTTTTTAATGGGGGATTTATGTTTTTATCTGCTTTAGTCAGTATAATTCTTAAGGATGGAATTACTATTAATTTACTTTCAGCTGGTTCAATTGTTTTTATTTTTGGATTGTTACTAATGCTTTTTAATAAAAATCATGAAAAGCATATTCACAAAAGAGAGGGATATTTAATAGTTTCCTTAGGTTGGATTTTAATGATTTTTTCAGGTATGCTTCCGTATTTATTTACTGAGACAATTCCTCAAATTTCTTTTGCCTTTTTTGAAACTACTTCTGGTTATACTGCAACAGGATCAACAATTCTTGATGATATTGAAAGCCTTCCAAAAAGTATTATATTTTGGAGAAGTACTACACATTGGATTGGAGGTATGGGTATAATTGTTTTAACAATTGCTATTTTACCTTTATTAGGTGTAGGGGGGATGCAATTATTCACTGCAGAGTCTCCGGGCCCTAATGGAGATAAACTACACCCAAGAATAACCGATACTGCAAAGAGACTATGGTATATTTATGTTGGACTTACTTTAACGGAAACACTATTGCTTAATATGGCGGGAATGGGGCTTTTTGATGCTATTAATAATTCAATGAGTACAATTGCAACTGGAGGGTTTTCAACTAAAAATGCCAGTATTGCCTATTGGAATTATAATCCATTAATTCAATATATAATAATATTTTTCATGTTTGTTTCTGGGGTAAATTTTGTTTTAAGTTATTTTGCTTTCACTGGAAAAATTCAAAAAATTTTGAAAGATGAAGAATTTAAAGCTTATTTCTTTTTTATTTTAATTTCAGTAATTATAGTTGCTTTTGTCTTGTTTAACAATGTAGACTTAACAAAATCAACTTTTGAACATCCTCAAGTATATGGAAAACTAGAGAGCGTCATAAGACATTCACTTTTTCAAGTAGTTGCTGTTGTTACAACAACTGGTCTTGTTACAGGAGACTTTGCTAGTTGGACTCCTTTCTTAACAATGTTTTTCTTTGGTCTTATGTTTGTAGGAGGCTCAGCAGGATCAACTTCTGGAGGAATTAAAATTGTTAGACATTTATTAATGATTAAAAGTGGAGTTCTAGAGTTTAAAAGATCTCTTCATCCAAGTGCCATAGTTAGATCTCGTTTCAATGGCTCAATATTAGATCAGAATATTATATATAATATTTCAGCTTTTTTTATATTATATATGTTGTTATTTGCCTTTGGGGTTTTAGTTTTTAGTTCTTTAGGATTGAATTATGAATCAGCTTTTGGTGTTTCAGCTGCTAGTTTAGGTAATGTAGGGCCTGCAATTGGGGATTTCGGTCCTTCTTTTAACTATGCTCACTTGCCAAATTTTGGAAAGTGGTGGGCATCATTTCTTATGTTGCTTGGGAGATTAGAGCTATTTACTGTATTAATTTTGTTTACTCCATTTTTTTGGAAAACTAATTAGTAATTGTATTTGTCTTTCCATAAGTTTTTTAAATAGCTTCTTAAAGAATTTTCTTTAGAATTATTTCCAGGGATATAAAAACTAGTATTTTTTATTTCATCTGGTAAATATTCTTGATAAACAAAATTATTTGAAAAATCATGTGCATATTCATAGTTTTTTCCATGTTTCAAATCTTTTAGAAGTTTTGTGGGAGCATTTCTTAGATGGAGAGGTATACTTAAATTCCCGGTCTCTTTAACAATTTCTTGAGCTTTACTGATAGATTTGTAACTACTGTTACTTTTCACTGAAGTAGCAAGATATATTACACATTGACTCAAAATTATTCTTGCCTCTGGAAGACCAATAATTTTTATGGATTCAAAAGTTGATTGGGCTATTAATAAAGCATTAGGATTAGCATTTCCAATATCTTCAGCAGCAAGAATAATTAATCTTCTTCCAATAAACTTAATATCTTCTCCTGATTCAATCATTCTAGCAAGCCAATATATTGCTGCATTTGGGTCGCTCCCTCTAATAGATTTAATAAAAGCAGAGATAAGGTCAAAATGTAAATCACCTGTCTTATCAAACATTAAAAGATTTGCTTGAATTACTTCCATTACTTTACTATTAGAAATTTCAATAATCTTTGAATCATTTAGAACATTTATTACTAATTCAAGAGTAGATAATAATTTTCTAGCATCTCCTCCTGATAGTCTTAATAATGCATCATCTTCTATTACTGAAATATTTTTTTTTGAAAGTATTGTATCCTCTGATAATGCTTTTGAAATAATTTTTCTAAGTGCTTTAACAGGTAATGGTTCTAAAATAAAAACTTGACATCTTGATAATAATGCATTTATAACTTCAAAGCTTGGATTTTCAGTTGTTGCACCAATTAAAGTTATAATTCCTTTTTCAACTGCGCCTAATAAAGCATCTTGTTGAGACTTGCTAAATCTATGAATTTCATCAATGAAAAGAATGGGATTTTTTTTGGTAAATAAAACACCACTATTTTTCGATTTTTCAATTATTTCTCTTAATTCTTTTACCCCTGAGTTAATAGCTGATATTTGATAAAACGGTCTTTCTTGCATTTTTGATAATAGCTCAGCTAATGTTGTTTTTCCTGTACCAGGAGGCCCCCATAATATCATCGAAGGAATTAAACCGCTTTTAATTATATTATTTAAAGTTCCTTTAGGACCAACAAGTTTGTTTTGTCCGAAATAATCACTCATAGATTTAGGACGCATTCTTTCTGCTAAAGGAGTATTATTCATTTAAAATTATTTGTTGTCTTTTTTTTTCATATAAAACTACTCCACAAGCTACTGATACATTTAATGAATCAATTTCTTTTTCCATGGGTAACTTAACTGAGGCATCACATAATTTAATAAGACTATTTTGAATTCCTTTATCTTCAGAGCCCATAATTATGGCAGTAGCCTCATGCATTTTCAAATTATAGAGATTTTTAGAAGCTTTTTCACTAACAGCTATAGTTTGAATATTGTAAGATTTTAATAAAAAAACAGCATCTTTTAAATGATTTACTCTCGAAATAGGAACTTTAAAAGCTCCTCCAGCAGATGTTTTAATTGAAGTGTCATTAATTGGAGCACTTCTACTATGAGAAATAATTAACCCATTTACTCCTGTTGCAGCACAAGTTCTAAGAATAGCTCCGACATTTCTTGGATCTGTGATTCCATCAAGTAATATAAATGAAGGGTAATCAGTACTTTTGTAAGCATTTTCAATTAACTCCTCAATTTCAATAAATTCAATTCTTGAAATAGATGCAATAGCTCCTTGATGATTTTTAGTTTTAAATCTTTCTAATCTTTCTTTTGGCACATAAGAGTGGGAAATACTATTTACTCTAATAGATTGTTCAAGTCTTTGAAATAAAGAACTCTTACTTCCTTTTAGTAACCAAACCTTTTCTATATTTCTTTTATTTTCAATAGCTTCTAGAATGGCATGAATTCCATATATTTCAATCTTATTATCCATTTAGTAAAAATACTTAATACATTTTAATTTAATTTATATAAAAAAAAAAGGAGATCTAATGATCTCCTTTTTTGTAGTATAGTGATTTGTCAATTATTAAGGACAAACACTTAATACTTTAACTCCTGCGCCAGGGTTTGTTTCTGAAATCGCAACTTGATCTGCACCACCATTATTAAATGTAATAGTGTAAGTTACCTCACTATCCCATGCACCACTTACGTAGGCAAAAGACATTGTAGAAGCACTTGCAGGTATAGTTATCGTTTGAGAACCATTTGCACCACTTGGCAGTCCAACAGTTTGAGCTACACCGTCAATTGTAACAGTAATAGATGCTCCATTCCAACCATCACCCCATGAATCAATCATGTCGATGGTATAGTCTCCGGCAACTGCTCCAGTAGGAATACATTTTATAGTCATATTATATATATAAGGTGACTTAAAATATGATCCTGTCAGTGAACTTGCTGCATCAGTATTAGTATAACTTCTTCCATCAGTTAAGTTTAACTGTAGACGAATATTAATTACATCACCACCTGTATATTGGGACGATGTTAATCCTAAAGCTGCAATAGATTCACCAAGAGTCACTGTTAATTGATGTCTAGGAAGTCCAGTTGGACCAACAGCAAAGTCAGAAGGTGTTAAAGTTCGAAGTAAAGTTTCTCCTGCACCATTAAGGGCAACAAAAACTTGAACATCTTGCATTAACGATCCGTTTTGCTCATCATGCTCTTCAATTTCAACTGTAAAGACAGATGTAGAAGGTGCAAAGAAATTATAGTCTCCAGTAGGATTCCAACCTCTTAAAACTGCACCAGTAACATAGTTGTCAAGTACGTCATTAATTGTTGTATCAGGCTCTTGACAAGAAACTGTAATCAACAATAAACTAAATAAAGTTATAATCTTTTTCATGTTTATATATTATTTAAGGTTAGGGCTTTGAGTATTCCAAAATACTTTTCCAGTCAAATCACTTTTTTGCGAAGCATTTGAATTTCTAGCAGTGTAGTTATTTGGATACCACATTGAAACTGGGAATGCACCTGGATTAGGTTCAATATTTGGCTGAACATCACTTGGTAAACCAGTACGTCTATATGCGTTGTAAGCATCAGTACCATTTCCAAATAATGTAATCCAAAATTGTTTAGCCCACATGTTTCCTTTCTCTGCATTACTTGCATTTGTCCATGCTGAAGTAAATGCTACAGTGTAGTTATCAACAGCAGTACTGCTCATTGCAGGAGAACCTGCAAATCCAGAAACTTTTTCCATTGAATCAGCCATTCCAGCTAATACCTCAGTAGTAGCACCAGCAGTTCCAACACCAGCAACTTCCGCATTCATAAAATGCATCCATGATGAAAGCATTATTGGAGTAACTCCAGCACCACCGGCACCAGCACCATTTTTCTGAGAAGCAAACGAACGATCGTCATACTTCCCTCCAGCAGGATAGCTACCGTGAAGTGTTCTTTGGAATCCATCTGGTGGGATACCGTTATCATTTCCATGATCACGTCCCCAATAACCTCCACCTGGAGAACAGAAAACTATTCCCGCAGCATAAGGGTTAAAGTATCCAGGAAGTCCACATTCTAGAACCTCTTCATTTGCTTCGTATCCATCAAATCCAGGAACACCCTCAACTTGACGATAGAAGTAATAAAAGATTCTAGGATCAGTTACACCACCAACACCATTTTTCATTTCATTCATAAACCAGTTAGACATATACCAACCACCACCAGTTGGAGTATAACTCCCTCTATAGTATGGATGACGTGTATCTGGTTGAGCTGGATTAGTTCCCCAAGTAAATTGGAAATCATCAGCTACATCTGAAATATAATTGGTTATACCATTATATGCAGAAGTATTGCCCATATTCAAATAAGCTTTTTTCTTAAGACTATTAGCGGCTTTGATCCATTGCGAACCATCTCCTCCATAGTAAAAGTCATTTGCAGGTGCTCCTCCACCTGTAGTGAAGTTTGCAATAGCAGCATCTAACTTAGCGATAGCATGAGCATATACATCGGCTCCAGCTGAAGCATTTGGATTAAGTACACCATTATTAGCGTCTAGCGCCTCTGCTTGTGGTACATCTCCAAAATAGTCAACAAGAGTCATATATATATATGCTTCAAATACTTCACCCATTCCTAATGCATATGGTCTTTCAGCAGCTAATTCATTCATTAACCTTATATCTTCTAACATACCTTGATATGCAGATGACCAAAGTCCATCGAATGAGTTAGGTGAATATACGTTAGCATAAGTTCTTCCACTCATGTAATTAACACGAGCAAAGTTAGCACCAACATTTCCAAATGAGTGAGCCCAACTTGCAAAGTCTTCTTGAATAGCATTCAAGAAAAAGTCAGCACTTGCTTGGCTAGGATCTAATGCATTAGGGTTCGTTGTAAGATCTAAATCAGCAGTCTCACAAGAAGTTAATACAAAGAAACTTCCAAGGCATATTGCGAAAAATTTATTCATTGATTTCATGATTATATTGTTTTTCATTATTTAAAAAGTAAGTTTTAAACTAGCTCCGTATCTCTTGGCACTAGGACCATTCAAATAGTCGAACCCACGTCCGTTTCCTACTCCTGTTCCCGCGATATTCGGGTCAAAGTTAACTCCATCAGGAGTGTTATAAGCATCATACCAAAGGTTGTAACCTGAAGCAGTTAGACTTATAGCACCAAATGGTGTTTTGTCCACAAGTGATTGAGGCATGTCGTAAGTAAGAGAAATCTCTCCTAAACGCCACACACTACCATCATATATCTGAAGTTCATCTGGACCATACAATACATTACTAAAGTAGAACGTAGAGTTGTTGATCTGTTTTGTGTTAACTTCTCCAGCAGAATTTACACCAGGTAGAATAAATGAAAGCTCACGATCTAAAGTATCATTTGTTAGACCACGACCAAGCAATGTAGCTACCGTCATAGAGTAAATATCACCACCATTTACATGGTTAATTAAGAAGTTAAATGAAAAATTCTTATATGATAAACTATTACTTATATTAAATAAGAAGTTTGGATTAGCATCACCAATAATATTGGTTCCAAAAGTAGTGTCATAACTACCTTGGTTATTTACTAGTCTTCCGCCAGAATCAGTAGTAGTAATCTTAGATCCTACGATAGCACCTAATGATTCACCAACTCTAGCAACGTTTCCAAGACTACTAAATCCTGCATAAACAATTTCGTCTGTGTCTTGACCTAAGTCAGTCACAATTGCTTCGTTTTGTGAATAATTAATGAATGCAGACCAGTTTAAATCCTGACCTCTTATTAAATCAATTCCTAAATCAACTTCAACTCCTGAATTATCTATCTCACCAATATTTGTTTGAGTAGATGAATAACCTGTTGAAGGATCAAGAGGACGAGATATAATCAAGTCATTAGTCTTCTTACTGTAAACAGATAAGTCTAAACTTAATCTACTGTCTAAAAATCTACCTTCAATACCAAATTCAGTTTCAGCAATTGTTTCTGGC
>CEQN01068925.1_pt1 | contig 15328 bp, 11 predicted proteins | sample 427011 | NCBI WGS metagenome assembly CEQN01 (sample SAMEA2621277, study PRJEB7988) | marine metagenome | biome: marine biome (ENVO:00000447); feature: deep chlorophyll maximum layer (ENVO:xxxxxxxx); material: "saline water (ENVO:00002010), including plankton (ENVO:xxxxxxxx)" | depth 120 m
AATTCTAGTTTCAACTATTTGGATGGCAATAATTGGATATATTGATGATTATTTAAAAATAAAAAACTATAAAAAAGGTCTTATAGCAAGATATAAACTATTAGGGCAATTTATATTGGGAATATTTATATACTATATGATTTTTAATTCAAATATAAATTACTATATAGTAAATCTTGACAATACGCTGCAAAGCATACCTAAATCATCAATTTCAATTCCCTTTATAGCTAATGGATTTTTTGATTTAAATATTTTTTATATTCCATTAATATTAATTATCATCACAGCAACATCTAACGCAGTTAATTTAACTGATGGATTAGATGGCTTAGCTACAGGATTAACAGCAATTTCTACTTTAGTTTTTGGTGCTATAGCTTATGCTTCAGGAAGAATAGATTTTAGCAACTATTTAAATATAATATATATTCCACAAATTGGAGAGCTATTCATTTTTTCATTATCATTAATTGGGGCATGTATAGGTTTTTTATGGTTCAATGCACATCCAGCAAAAATATTTATGGGAGATGTAGGTTCACTATCACTTGGGTCAGCTTTGGGAACACTAGCTATATTATTAAAAAAAGAAATTTTATTAATAATTATTGGAGGAATTTTTGTAATCGAATCAGCGTCAGTCATAATTCAAGTTTTATACTTTAAATATACAAAAATAAAAACAGGAACTGGGAAAAGATTTTTTAAAATGGCCCCGCTTCATCATCACTTAGAGCTTAGTGGATGGCCTGAGACTCATGTAGTTATAAGACTATGGATTATTGGAGTAATCTTAGCATTATTCTCACTAACCACATTTAAAATACAATGATTAAAAAAATAAAAAATATTATTGATAATATATCAAACAAAAAGATAACCGTAATAGGATTAGGAATTAGTGGCATAGGAGCAGCGAAGCTTTCTCAATTTTTAAAAGCTCAAGTTTTTGTTAGTAGTAAAAATATTACAAATAAATTCAAAAAAGAATTACAAGATTTAAACATTAAATTTGAAGTTGGTGAGCATACAAAAAAATGCTTGAAATCAGATTTAATAATTATTAGTCCAGGTGTTAACCCAAAAAATAAATTTATTGAAAAAATTTATTCCTTGGGAATTCCCATAGTTAGTGAAATTGAATTTGCATCATATTTCACTAATAGCCCTTTAATTGCAGTGACAGGATCAAACGGAAAATCTACAGTTGTTGAAATAATAAATCATATTTTTTTAAAAAAACATAAAAACACTCTAATTGGTGGAAATATAGGAATTTCATTTTCAAGTAATGTATTAAATGAACTTAAAAATAAATTAAAAAATGTTTTTCATATACTAGAAGTAAGCAGTTTCCAATTAGAAAAAATTTTTTTATTTAAACCTAATGTATGCTGTATAACAAATATTACAGAAGATCATTTGGAGAGATATAAAGATAAAAATGATTATTTTAATACAAAATTAAATATTATTAAAAATATAACTAACAGACATGATATTATCTACAATCGTGATGATGAAAAGCTAAACAAATATTTTAAGAAAATAGAAGATGCTTCTTCTTTCTCAATAAACAATAAAAATTCAAATTATTATATCAATAATGAAAAAGTTTACACTTCGAAAAATAAATTATTAATTAATCAAAATCATACCAAGCTGATTGGAAAGCATAATTTATATAATATCCTTGCATCAATAATGATATCAAAAAAATTTAATATTAGTGATGAAGTGGTTTCAAGCTCACTAAAAAATTTTGAACCTTTAATGCATAGAATGGAAAAAATAGATTTAAATAGTGAAACAACTTATATAAATGATTCAAAAGGTACAAATATGTTTTCTACTATTTGCGCCATAGATAGTTTTAAAAAAAATATAATCATAATACTAGGTGGATATTCAAGTGATAAAATTGATGAAAAAATAATTACTAAAAATATAAATAGAAAAAATATCATAAGTGTTATTTGTTATGGTCATGTAGGACCAACCTTACATTCAATGCTAAAAAAAATAAAGCCTACTAGCTATTATAAACTATTTGAGGATGCAGTTAAAAACTCTATTAAAATTGCTAAAAATGATGATATCGTTTTACTTTCACCTGCATTTAAAAGCTACGATCAATTTAAAAACTTTGAAGAAAGAGGAAATAAATTTAAAGAAATAGTTAAAGAATATTATGCATGAAATTTATGAAAACTAATAAAACAATATATGATAATCCAATTGTCTATATTATAATGATAATTATAGTAATTGGTATTACTATGTTATATAGTGCAAGTAGCACAATAGCATATAATAAATTCAATGAATATGCATTTTTCTTAAATAAGCATATAATAAGATTGATAATTGGCTTAAGTGCTTTTATAGTTATGTATAATCTAGATTTTAAATTATTAAAAAAATATTCAAAATCAATCTTAGTACTATCTTGGTTTATATTACTAAGTGCTTATTTTTTCAGTGATGGAAGTTCAACAAATAGATTTCTAATTATTGCTGGCCAAAATTTATTTACTACATCAGACTTTGCAAAAATTTCTTTAATTATTTTTACAGCTAATTTTATCGAGAGCAATAAAAAAAATCTAAATAACATTCATGTTATGATTAAAAATTTTATTCCATACGTTGCAATTTCACTATTACTCATTTTATTCCAGCCTGACTTAAGTACTACAATAGCAATATCTTTAATTATTTTAACAATGTTATTAATAGCTGGATTAAAAATTAAATATATAGCTATATGCGGAATTATATCATCTACTGGAATTATTTATAAAATTTTTACTACACCATACCAATTTAAAAGATTATTTGAGTGGCTTCATGGAAAAGGTAATTGGCAATTAGAAAACTCACTACAAGCTCTTGGAAATGGTGGATTAATAGGAGCAGGATTCGGTAATAGCATTATAAAAGATGGATTTATGCCTGAAGTGCATACAGATTTCATATTACCTATAATAGGAGAAGAGTTTGGTTTTATAGGTATCCTAATAATATTCATACTCTTTTTAGGAATATATTATTATGGAATACGTGTCTGCAAAACTTCCCCAGATATTTTCAGCTCCATGCTTGCACTAGGAATAACAATTAATATTTTATATTATTTTTTAATAAATGCTACCTATGTAGTAGGACTTTTACCTACAACGGGGCTACCAATACCATTTATAAGCTATGGAGGATCGCATACTCTATTCTCTTTAATATCGATAGGAATTTTAGTAAATATATCACAATACACTAATATATATAAATATAAAACATATGAATAAAAATAATAAAACCATATTTATTGCAGGAGGAGGCACTGGGGGTCATCTTTTCCCAGCTGTAGCTATAGGTAAAACATTAGAGGAACGTGGTATAAATGTATTTTATATTGGTTCTAAAAATGGTATTGAAAAAAAATATTTCAATCAACATAATCTAAAACATTTTTTATTAAACATATCAGGAATCCAAAGAAATTTCAATATGAAATCAATATTAAAAAACCTCACCTTTCCTATAAAATTTATATTATCATATTTAAAATCAGTATTGTTAATCTTAAAGTATAAACCTAAAGCTATTGTTGGAACTGGTGGATATTGTTCTGGATTACCACTAATAGCTGGAATTACATTAAAAATTCCAACTTTTATTCAAGATCAAAATTCTATTCCAGGTTTAATTACTAGAACTTTACATAATAAAATAGATAATATTTTTTTAGGATATAAAAATGCGTCAAAGCATTTAAATAAGGATAAATGTATTTTTTCAGGCAACCCAGTTAGAGAAGATTTAATTATTTCAGATAAAGAATTATCAAAAAATAAACTCAATTTCAATCCAGCAAAAAAATTACTTTTTATTATTGGTGGAAGCCAGGGAGCAAAACCAATTAATGACTACTTTCTAAAAAACTATAAAAATTATATCAGTCAAGGTTATCAAATATTATTACAATGTGGAGAAAAAAATATTGAGAATTTTAATGATGTTAATAACCCAGATATAAAAATAGTAAGATTTATAGATAATATTTCACTTGCATATTCTGCTTCAGATATCGTCATATCCAGAGCTGGAGCATTAGCAATAAGTGAGCTATGCATAATGAAAAAAGCTATAATTTTAATACCTTTTCCTCAAGCTGCTGAGAATCATCAAAAAGTAAATGCTGAATATTTACAAAATCAAAATGCTTGTAAAATAATTTATCAAAATGAACTTAAATCTGACAAATTATTAGAATTAGTAAAACAACTTTTTAAAAATGAAAGCGAAATTACAAAACTAGAAAAAAATTCAACAAAAATTTCAAAAAAAGATTCAACAAAAGTTATTACAGATAAAATAATTGAGCATATGATATGAGAGAATTATTTAAAAATACAAACCACTTACATTTTATAGGCATTGGTGGAATAGGAATGAGTGGGATGGCTGAATTATTATTTAATCATGGATTTAATATATCAGGTTCAGATATTAATAAATCTGAAAGAATAAAACATTTAAAAAAATGTGGTTTAAAGATTTTCAACAAACATGATAAAAATAACATTAAAAAATGTGACTTAATTGTTTATTCATCTGCAATAAAAAAAGATAATCCTGAAATAAAAGAAGGATATAAAAGAAATATACCCATAATTAAAAGAGCTGAATTATTAGGAGAATTAATAAATGTAAAAAAATTAAGCATTGCTGTATCAGGCACTCATGGGAAAACTACTACATCTTCAATGGTGGGTAGCATACTACATGAAGCAGAGTTGGACCCAACGCTTATAATTGGAGGTATTGTTAATAAGTTTAAAAGTAATAATATATCTGGTTCAGGTGACATAATTGTAGTTGAAGCTGATGAGTTTGATAAGAGTTTTTTATCATTAAAACCAACATATTCAATAATTAACAATCTTGATCTTGAACATATTGACTGCTATAAAGATTTCAAAAGTCTAAAAAATACATTTTTAGATTTCGCTAACTCTATTCCTTTTTATGGAAAAATTATTATAAATAATGATTGTAAAAATTTAGATACTATAGTTAATAAAATAAATAAACAGAAAAAAAGTTTTGGAATTAAAAATAAATCAGAAATTATGGCTAAGAATATCATTTTTTCAAAAAGTTATTCAAACTTTAAGCTTATACAAAACGAAAACGATAGTATCGAAATTAATCTTAATTCACCAGGAATTCATAATGTTTATAATGCTTTAGCAGCAGCAACAATCTGCCTTGAATTAAACGTCTCATTAGAAGTTATTAAATCAGGGTTAGAAAAATATACTGGAGTAAAAAGAAGATTTGAAATATCATACCAAAACAAAAACAATGAGATTATGATTGTAGATGATTATGCTCATCATCCAATTGAAGTTGCAGCAACTCTAAATGCAGCTAAATCTGGCTGGGAAAAAAGAATAATTGCTGTTTTTCAACCTCATTTATTTTCAAGAACAAAGAATTTTTATAAAGAGTTTGCTGAATCATTATCTATTGCTGATATAATTATTATTACAGACATATATGCAGCAAGAGAAGAAAAAATTCCAGATGTAACAAGTGATTTAATTATAAATGAACTAAATAAAAAAACAAATAAAGTTCTTTACATTAAGGAAGTCAATGATATACCTCATCAAATAAAAAAAATAGCAAAGAACAATGATATGATTATCTGCATGGGTGCAGGTAATATAAATAAAATTTCAATTAAAATTAATCAAGAGATGTCAGTAAAATGAATAAAATTAAGAAAACATCAGTTATAATATTATATATAAGTATATCATTACTATTAGTTAAAAGTATTAATCAATATGTAGTAAAAACTGATTATTTCGAAGTTGAAAAAATAAATATTAAAGGTAATAATTTTGTAAAAGATGAGACTATATATAAATTAATAGATAATAAAATAAACCATAATATTTTAGAACTTGATTTAAAAAAACTTAAATCAAAAATTAATAAAAATGATTACATACATTCTTCAAAAATATATACTCTATTACCATCAACAATCCTTATTGAAATAAATGAAATAATTCCACTTGCTATATTTAAAAATAATAATAAAAAATATTTATTAGATTCAAACGCAAAATCTATAGAAGCTGATTATAATGCCCTTAATTATTATAATGTTCCAATTATTTCAAATATAAATAACCATTCTGAAAAAATAAAAATAACTGAATTATTAAAAATGATTTTAAAAAATGATGAATCTTTATATTTATCAATAAATCATATTGTAATTAACAATGATGAGATAAATATACATTTATCTAGCAAAACTAAAATCATCATAAACACAAATAAAACTAAAAATGAATTAGCTATATTATTTGAATTTATAGATAATATTAGTGAATCAAAAAAAATAACATCTTATAAATACATAGATTTAACAGTAAAAGATCAAATAATAGTGAAAGAAATGATTTAAAATGAAAAATGAAAATATAATCACCGGGATAGATATTGGTACAACAAAAATTGTAGTTATAATCGCTGAAAAAAATGGAGATATTATAAATATTTTAGGGATTGGTAAAAGTAGCTCTAATGGACTACAAAAAGGAATTGTAATTAATATAGATGAGACTGTCAACTCTATTGAAACAGCTATTTTAAAGGCAGAAAAAGATAGTAAAATAAAAATAGATTCTGCATATGTTGGTATAACCGGAGAGAATATTAAAGGTATCAACTGTTCTGGAGCAATAACAATATCAAACAGCGATTATCTAAATCCAGCAGGTGATATAATTGAAAAAGATGATGTGCTAAAGGTTCTTGACCATTCACAAGCAATAAACTTATCTCCTGATAGAAAAATACTTCATGTTCTATCACAAAATTTCAAAGTTGATGATAAAAGTGGGATTAAAAATCCTGTGGGGCTATCAGGACATAGATTAGAATCAAAAGTTCATCTTGTTACAATAGCAAGAAACATAGAGCAAGATTTAATTACATGTATAAATAAATGTGATATAGAAATTGATGGATTTATTTTAGAACCTTTAGCATCTTCATATTCGGTTTTAGATAATAATGAAAGAAATCTAGGGACAGTTCTAATTGATATTGGAGGTGGAACAAGTGATATAATTATATATAATGATAATTCAATTTTGCATACAGGTGCTATCCCAATTGGAGGTGAAAGTTTAACAAAAGATATAGCATATGGTATTCAAACATCATTAGAACAAGCTGAAACCTTAAAACGAGACTATGGAATTTGTAAATCTTCACTAGCAAACGAAGAAGAATCAATAAAAATAATGGGGACTAATGGTAGGCCTGATACTAATGTATCACAAAAGGAGTTATCAAAAATTATTGAAGCAAGAATGCATGAAATATTTCATTTATGCAAAAATGAAATTAACAAAAGTGAACTAAAAAGTAAATTTACATTTGGAATAGTCTTAACTGGCGGTGGATCAAAAATGAAAAATATAGTAGATTTAGCTCAAGAAATTTTTGAAATGCCAGTTAAAATAGGAATACCTGATTCAGTAAATGGGAAACCTGAAGTTCTTAATAATCCAAGATTTTCAACCTCAATTGGAATAGTAAAATATGCAATAGAAAATGAAAATTCTATTCAAGGAGATATTGATAATTATAACACAAAATCATTTTTTGATATAATAAAAATTAAACTTAATAAAATTAAACAAACACTTTTAAATAAGTAGAAAGGATATATTATGTTATTTGAACCTACGAATCTATCAGATCAAAAAGCTAAAATAGTTGTTGTTGGAGTTGGCGGTGGAGGTGGAAATGCATTAAATAGAATGATAGAAGATGGCATGAGTTCAGTAGAATTCATTGCAATCAATACTGATGCTCAAGATTTAGAAAATAATAATTCTCAAATAAAACTACAAATTGGGAAAGAATTAACCAAAGGACTTGGTGCAGGAGCAAATTCTGAAATTGGTCAAAAGGCAGTAGAAGAGAATAAAGAAATTATTGCTGATGAGTTAAATAAAGCAGACATGGTATTTATTACTGCTGGTATGGGCGGAGGCACAGGTACTGGGGCAGCACCTGCAATAGCAAAAATAGCAAGAGAAACAAATGCATTAACTGTTGGCATAGTCACACAACCTTTTGCATTTGAAGGACCTATTAGGAAAAAAAGAGCCTTGGAAGGTATTAAGGAAATGAAAAGTAACTGTGATACTTTACTTGTAATCCCAAATGAAACTTTATTAGAAATTGCTTCAGATGAAACAACAGTTACAGAATCATTTAAACTTGCAGATAGCATTTTAAATCAAGCAACAAAAGGAATCTCTGATTTAATCAATAAACCAGGTTTAATTAATCTGGATTACGCTGATGTAAGAACAATTATGAAAAATATGGGAGATGCAATCATGGGCACAGGTATTGCTAAGGGTGAAGAAAAAGCCATTTTAGCTGCGCAACAGGCAATTAATTCTCCACTATTACAAAAAACTAGTATAAAAGGTGCAAAAGGGTTGCTAGTAAACGTATCTGGCTCACAACAACTTACAATGAGAGAATTAAATGAGGCTTCAAATATAATATATGAGGAAGCAGGAGAAGATGCAAATGTAATTCTTGGTTGTGTGATTGATCCAGAGTTAAGTGATGAAATTAGAATAACTGTAATTGCAACAGGATTAAATGATGAAAAATATCCAGACTTTTACGAATCAGAACCTGAATATGATTTCAAGAGCAGATATATAAAAGATACAAATGAAACTATGCTTGATGAGAATAAAAATTCAGAAAAAATAGATGAAGAAATAAATAGTTTACCTAATGAAGTTGTTCAAGAAGAAAAAAAGAATACAAAAAACGATATAGATTTTGATGTCCCAACATATCTAAGAAACAAAAATATGTAATTTTATTCTAAAAATAGTTTTATTAGAATTTGAGCTTAAAAGTTTTAGAGAACCTTTATGCATATTTTCTATAATTCTTTTAGAAAGATTTAAACCTAGCCCCCACCCCCTAGATTTGGTACTAAATCCAGGTTTGAAAATATTTTTTCTATTTTTACGAAAAATACCAACTCCGTTATCTGTAACATCTATATTCCAATATTTTTTATTTTTAAATATATTTAAAGAAATATATCCTTTGTTCTTTACAGAATCAATAGAATTTTTAATGATATTTTCAAACGCCCAATATAATAGAATTTCATCACCTTCGATATAGTATTCTTCTTTATCTGATTTAATGTAAATATCAATATCACTACTTTCAGGTAACTTCTTTTTATAATAATTAACTATTCCATTTAATAATTTAATTAAATCAATTTTAATCAGTTTTGGTCTTGATCCAATTTTATTAAATTTATGAGAAACATTTTCAAGTTTTTTAATATCCTCACCCATGTAATCATAAATCTCTTTACGATTTGAATTACCAGATTCTAATAGCTTAAGCCAGCCTAGCAGTGATGAAATAGGCGTGCCTAATTGATGCGCAGCCTCTTTAGCCATTCCTACATAAATATGATTTTTTTCATTTGATAGTATTAAATAGATTGCAAATACAAAAAAAATAATTACAAAGAAAATAAATCCAAACTCAATTAAGGATAACCATTTAATACTATTTATAATAATTGAATCACCATAATGTATTTGGATAATTGGATTTCCTTCAAACTCAACAACAGTTAATGGTTTATTATTTTTATCCATAACTTTAATAATGTTTGTCATATCATCAATATATGTTGAACTATTTTTAGAAAACTTTTCCTTTAAATTGATAGATTCAAAATTAAATGATCCATCTGTTTTTTTAGTTGTTATAACAATTGGTATGTTTAAGTCATCAATTAAAGGAATTATTGTTTTTAAAAGATATTCTGAATCTACATTCTCATTAGTTAATTTATCATGATAAATATTAACAATAGTTTTAACCTGTTTATTTAACTCATTTCTAAACTGATTAACTAAAAATAGATTAATTAAAAAAAACAATAAGGCAATTGCTAATGTAATTATAAAAAGCGAAAATTTTATTCTTAAATTATTTTTAAATAATTTTATCACTTTTTCTCCTTAACATTGAAAAAATTACTATAAAAAAGGCTATTAAAAAAAATATTATAGATAGAAATTTTCCAATAATAATGTCATTAGATTTAAAATACATAACAAAATTCTTTTTACCAGGAGGAATAATAGTTCCTCTTAATAGCCCATTTACATTATAAATTTTGTAATCTACTTCACCATCAGTCAAATACCATGAATCATCATAAAATATTTCACTTAAAATTAAAAACTGTGTTGATGCAACATCAGTTGAGAATTCTATTCTATCTGGCTTCCAATTTAAAATTTCAACTTCAGAATTTTCATCAAAAATAATATCAATTTTATTATCTTCAGCTATATACGATATTTCTCTTGGATCAAAATCAGATTTGAAAATTAAATTATATACATCTTTCTGATTAATATTGATTATCTTCTTTGTGAAAAATAATCTCGGATAGTAATCAGTAAATTTATACAGACTTGATTCAATTAATTTTCCATCAAATCTTTTATCAGGACCAAAATAATATTGAGGAGCTGATTTAATCAAATCAAAATCAGGGTGTTCAAAATTATCAAATGGTAAAATTAAATACTTCACATTTAATAGTTTTAAAATATTTGGAGGCCAAATTTGATAACCTTGTGCTCTTAACCCATAAATAAAATTATCATAATTTTTCAATTTAGCAGGATGATACCCTTGAACATTTTCAATATTAAAAGAAGCCCATTTATTTTGAGGACCAATAGTATCAAAGATTCTATACTTACTTTCATCTAATGATAAATATTTAACTATATCATCTCTATATTTGTAATTATCAATGTAGCCTTGATTTTTTAAAATCTCGCTATTTGGGATATGTAATTCAGGTTTAATAATTTCGTGGTTAATACGAGTAAAGTCATATAAGCAAAGAAAAATTATGAGCACATAAATATATTGGGAAGAAAGATTTTTAAAATAAATAAATAAAAAATAAACAATTAAAATTAAAAGAATAGAAATTATATTAATTAAATCATTAAAAATTAAATTTTCCAACAAAGACAATTTTTGCTGATTAAATGCAGGTAAAAGACTCTTATATGTAAACAATAAAATTATACAAAATATTGAAACAATAAAGAATGTTATAATTAATTTTCTTAACTTAACTTTATCAGCTATTTCATTTTTTATATAATCTAGTCCTTTAGCAGAAAAAACTAATAATGAAAAAAATGTTAAAATTAGTATATATACAGGGACCCTAAACTTATTAAAAAATGGAAAATAATAATAAAATAACTTATAAAATTCTAAAAAATTACTTCCTAATGAAATAAAGAACGAAAATACGAAAACTAATAAGAAAAAAACTTTAATCTCTTTTAAAAAATCAGATTTTAAAAAACCTATAATTGCAAGAATAAATAATATGAAACCAAAATAATTTGGATAATCAGTAAAAGGTAAATTCCCCCAATATAATTGCCCACCAAAACCTAAAAATGAAGGTATGAAAAATGATATTATTTCCTTAAAACTATATGACCACTGCGTTGCATAAGACAGCCCCCCACCACTTCCACCTTCGGACCTAATTGAATTATCAAGATAACTAAATACAGGTAGATATAAATTAGAAGATATTAAAAATCCTATTAATAAAGAACATACAATATAAATATTTTTTTTAACTATTTTTGTAATATGAATAGTATTTTTTGATATTAAAAATATATTCTTAACTAAAATAAACAGTCCGATCATCATCCAAGTATAATAGCAAATCTGCACATGCCCTCTTTGTAATTGCAAACCAATAAGTATAGTAAAGATAGAAAGATCGAAAAGGTTCATTCTATTGTAAATTTTAAATAAAAATAAAATAATTAGAGGTATATAGCTTGCAGACATTACTTGACTTCCATGACCAAATGCCGTCATAGCAGTTAGATATGGTAAGGTCATAAAGCATATAGAACATAAAATAGATGAATACTTAGAACAATTTAAATATTTAAGTAAAGCATACATCCCCAATCCACCAAAAATTATATGCAATAAAAAATTCCAAACCCAAGGAATACCAAGCTTATTTAATAATAAAAATAACTGATGAGGAAAATAAAAATCTGATATATTAGTAAAGGAATGTACAGAAGGCATACCACTAAAAATCCAAGGCAACCAATAAGGATAATAACCATGTAGCTTGACAAAATTTTGTATTCCATCTCTGATGGCTATTGGAGATAAAGTATCTCCGCTAACAAATACTTTACTCCCATTATAGACTTCATAAAATGTTATAATAGTTATAATAACAAATAAAATAAAAGTAGTTAAATATTCTTTAAATGTTTTCATATATCTTTCTAAAAAAATATTTCAATAAATAAAATGGTATGAGAATTAAATTAATTAAAAGATAAAACATAAAAACAAAAATTTTATTATTAAAATAAATAAATTTAAAAAATGATATTATTTTAGTTAAATTTTTACTAAATGACAAACTTCCGCCAATTGAATAGGAAATTTTATGATATATAGTGCTTTCAGCAATAAAATAACACTTTTTATTATTATCTTTTAAGCGTAAACATAAATCAACATCTTCATAATACATATTAAATCTTTCATCAAAGCCACCTAAATAATTTATTGTTTCTTTACTAATCAACATACAACATCCACTGACATAACCCGTTTCAGTAGTTTTATACTTTGTTAAAGTTTCTATTTTATTTATACCAACATGAAATGTTTGTCCATTAATTGGGTTTATTTCTCCACCACAATACCATATCTTTTTATTATTTTGATTAATAATTTTTGGGCCATAAATGTTGCCAGCACCATAATACTCCATAGCATTTACAAGTTTACTAATAGTATCTTTTTTAACTACTGTATCATTATTTAAAATCAAATAAAAATCATCTTTTAAATTTTTAATTTTATTAAAAGCATAATTATAGCCTTTTGCATATCCTAAATTCTGTGATGTTTCTATTATATCTATATTATGGAATTTATCATTCAAAATATTTAAAGAATCATCAGTGGAACCATTATCAATAACAGTTATTAAAAAGTTTGAATAATCACTTTTTAAAATAGAATGTATACATTCCTCCAAAACATTAATACCATTCCAATTTAAAACAAGTATATTAACTTTATATTTATTATTCACTTATTAAGTTCTCTATCTTTTTATTTAATTCTTTAACAGAAAATTTCTTTTTAAAATTTTTAATATTTTTTTCAATTATTTTATAATCATATGTATTAATTATGGTGATAAGTAAATTAACTAAATCATCATGATTACCTACATCAAATAAATAATTCATAGCAGGATCAACATATTCCTTCAAACCTCTAAGATTACTTGTAACAACTGGCTTATTAAAATTATATGCTATTGGAATCACACCACTTTGAGTTGCATGTTTATATGGAAGTAATACTAAATCACTAGCTGAAAAATATAAATGAATTTTATCATCATCAATATAACTATTATGCCAACTAACAAAATCTTCTAAACTATTTTTTTTAATAATACTTAAATATTTATCCTCATTTTCATAAGATTCACCAGCAATAATAAAATGAAATTTTTTATTTTTATCTACTAATCCTTTCATAGCTTTTAGTGCGATATCCAAACCTTTATATGATCTTACTAAACCAAAAAATAAAATATTAAATTTATATTCGATATTTAATTTTTGACATGCAATTTTCTTTGAAATTTTATTTCCATAAATATCCTTAATAGGTAAAAATATTTCTGATATATTTGAACCTGGATAAATTTTATTAATTTGATTTGATGTTATTGAAGACATTGTTAAAAATCTATCAACTCTTTTTAAAAAAATTTTAAGTAAAAATTTATCAAAAATAGTTTTTTCATGAGGATGGATATTATCACAAATACAAAAAATTTTAATTTTTGAATCTTTTTTTTTCAATCTAGATATAATATAACTATATATTGGAGATAAAAAAGGATGCCAAAACCTGAAAATTATTTTATCATACTTTTCTTTATTAATAATTTTAGCTGTTCTATGCCAAGAAATTAAATTTAATGAATCAATAGATCTAATAGAATTGGGACTTTTATAATTATTTAAAAACTGACTTTTACCAGGGAAAATTATTTGAGGATACAATCTTTTAAAATTATAAATAGTTACACTGTGCTTTTTTTTTAATGAATTATATAAAACCTCTGTTTCTTTTGAAATCCCTCCCCGATATGGAGGGAAAGGGCTTATAATAGCTAATTTCATTCCTCAATCTTATTTTTAGTATATTGGTCAGCTCTATTTTTTTTAAAAAATCTAACTAATAGTTCTCCTATTAGACCAATTGAAATTAATTGTATTCCAATAATTAACAATAAAATTCCTAAAAATAACAATGGTCTATTAATTGTGAAATTTTGAGCAGCTGTTATGAAATAATTATTATAAAGCCAATAGAAAGATAAATATAAATTTATACTAAAACCTATAAATGATAAAAAGAATCCAATTAGCCCAAAGAAATGCAAAGGCTTACTTAAATACTTATTTAAAAATAAAGTTGTAATTAAATCAAAAAAACCATGCAACATTCTTGAAGTACCATATTTAGATTGACCATATTTTCTCTCCCTATGATTTACAACAATTTCAGAAATTATAAAACCATTTTGTTTTGCAAGGACAGGTATAAATCTATGTAATCCACCATATAAGTTTAAAGTTTTAACGACATCTTTTTTATATGCTTTAAATCCGCAATTATAATCATTCAACTTTATTTTAAATAAAAATCTTAATACACTATTATAAATCTTAGATGGGATAGTCTTTGATATTGGATCTTTTCTGTTTTTTTTCCAACCTGAAACTAAATCATTACCTTCTTTTATTTTTTTAATAAAATTAATAATCTCTTTAGGATCATCTTGCAAATCTGCATCAAGAGTAATAACTATTTCACCTGAACATTCTTGGAATCCTTTATGAAGTGCTTCAGATTTTCCTTTATTTATATTTGAATCAAAAAATAATATGTTTGGATTACTGTGACATAATTTTAAAATCACTTCTCGTGATGAATCAGTACTTCCATCATTAATAAAAATTAACTCCCATTTATAATTTTTGTCTATATTTTCTTTTATTTCTAAAAATAAAATATTTATAGATTCTTCTTCATT
>CEQN01054498.1_pt1 | contig 15264 bp, 18 predicted proteins | sample 427011 | NCBI WGS metagenome assembly CEQN01 (sample SAMEA2621277, study PRJEB7988) | marine metagenome | biome: marine biome (ENVO:00000447); feature: deep chlorophyll maximum layer (ENVO:xxxxxxxx); material: "saline water (ENVO:00002010), including plankton (ENVO:xxxxxxxx)" | depth 120 m
ATCAGTGCCTAAAGCTTCTATATCTTTTAGCTGTTTACCTATATGTGACCAAGGCTGTTTGATGCTACTGGATGCCATCATTACAGCTTTAAATAAGTTATCTGCTGAGCGTTGTGAAAATTTTTGACAAGCTATTGCGTGAGTTTGGTACATTTTGCTGCCCTCCAATGGGCTGGTTGGAATTTGGAACCTCTTTAAATCCTTTAGAGATCACTTCGTTCTCTCTAAAGGACTTTAAAGAGTGATATTATTTTTATACTTTGTTAACTTGTTTCTACGGTTAAGTTTGTTTCGATCCAAACTTTCGCGCCACAAGCTAAAGGTTTATCGGGACTGTAAACTAATTCAGCGACTGTATTGCCATCATCATCTTTAATGATAGCTCTATTGCACTTACGATTTTGTCTATAATCTTTAACTGTAAGCACTGGTTTTCGCTGCTTGTTACCAGCCTTAGCATTAAACTTAATGTTATGCTGGTTAACATGTAAAAAAGTTCTCATATATATTATCTCCGATTAGATTCAAATACGGCTTTTGCAAAGCCCCTTGGTGTAGCTGATCTTATATTTTTAGTTTTTAAAGATTTACCTCCTAGCATTTTATGCTGCCTTGAATAGCCCTCTTCAGGCTCTATAGGTTTAGTTGTGGGCTGGATAAATCCATTGCCCGACCAGATACATGTCTTCTTAGGATAAGCGTCACGAGGAGCTATATGATCTGGATAACAGGGATGTATAGCATCTTGTTCCTCGATCCAACCGCCATATTCATATGGATGGAAATAGAAATTTGGCTTTCGATACATAGTACTAATAACCGATACCGGATTTTCAAACGCCCAAGGGCAGTCTACTCTCATAGCTAACTGCCTAACTAATAGTGCATTCGATAATGCTTTATATTGAATATCGGGATCACGCTCCAGCTTAGATCTAAAATGTGCCGCCCCAGAAACGGCTAGATCTGTACATTCTGGGAACCCAAATACAAAAACTATATTCGGGAAAGCTAATCTAATTCTTGTTACAGTTACAATCCAGCTACGGTTAAATGTATCTATCCACATTCCCCACCTCTTCAGCATAGGATTATCAGGATCAGGGTGTAGACCATCTTTGTGCTGACCGTCGATCAAGACGCACTCATAGCCTTTATCTAACCAAGGCTGCGCCATGATTCCAGATCTATCGTATAAAAATATTGCAGTTTTCAATAGCTCGCTCATTATATCTCCTCCCTTTCGCTCCAAGCCCCTTTCTCAAAAAATCTTTCAAGGATTTCCTCAACACAACCCGATGCATGATTAAATTTATCCTGCGCTTCTTCGGTGTAAGATTCATTGCCATCCTCATCTTCTCTCCAAGGGCTATCAATCGCTGACTCTTCGACATGCCAGTTTGCTAAGTCTGCGTAAAGTTGAATCCAAGTCTGTGTCGGTATAGTTATTTTGCTCATTCGTCTTCCCCCATTAACTCTATCCATTCATCGGGATTAATTCCGGTCATAATAAATTCGCGCTCGTTAGAATTTAAATATGGAAAAGCATCTTGGATCAATTGACCCGATTTCCAATTATAATAACTATGTCGCAGTTCCATAGCAGAAAAAATAAAAATCATAGATTTTCGTTCTCCGAATAGATCAGTCAAAGTTATTTTGCAGTAAGAATTTGCTATATCTTCAAAGATAAAATCTTTAGTTGAACCCATGTTAAGACCCTCGATTGGTGGTTGATAAGAATTCTATAGTTTCTATTTCTATACAATTCTTTAGTTTATCGCTGACATATCGTTGAAACTGCTCATCATCCATGAAACCAGTTATAGTTAATATATCTTGATCAGAATAATAGTTATTCTGCAATGATTCAAGTATTTTCCATGCTTTAGAATTATATCTTTTCATATACACCTCATAACTTTATGAATTTAGGGCGACATTTCTGCCGCCCGATAAATTGAATCTATATTATTTCTGAAGAATTTCAAGGATAGCGTCAAGCTTGGAATCAACCTCAGAAACTTTAGTTTCTAACGCGGTAATTCTATTGTCCATTTTCTTGGCAACAGAATTCATTGCTGGAGCCTTCGGCTTCGGCTTAGCCTTAGAAGCTTTCTTAGAATCTATATTTTCAATAGCTTCTGCGACAGTTTGAGACTTCGTGGAAGCCTTCGGCTTTTTGGAAGCCTTCGGCTTCTTGACAAGTTTCAGGAATTCCTTTGGAACCGACTCAAGTTCAAAATACTTTTGAACATCGCCGTGAGTCATTTTAAGATCGGATTCCGAAAAGACTTTATTCAACACGGCGTTGAAAACTTTGGTCAAACCGAATTGCTCCGAAGGAGATTGCGAGTGAATTCTAGCAAAGTGGCAAGCCACCCCATAGAATTGCTTAGGGGTTGCGATTCGGTTTTGGTCGATGTTTGCGAAATTATTCATAATAATTTTTCCTCGAAAATTTTGGTTTGGCCGAAATTGGCAGCGACCCCTTTGTCTCTATCTTGAATCAAAAAGATCACTACGTTATCTCTTTTTGATTCTAAAGATAGAGACAACACTCAGACCTCTAAGACGTTTAAGTCTTAGAGGTCTGAAAAATTGAGTGGCAGCAAAGCTGCTGTGTGCGTGTTAGCAGCGAAGCTGCCAGGCGTACATTGAAGACTTTTAAAGTCTTTAGGGAATGGGGAAAAAACAGCGCCAACTCACCCTTCGGGTGGTTGAATTTTAAAAGTTTTATAAAACTTTCAGGAGGGATAATCGAAGATTATTTTAATTTGCCAAGTTGCTGAAATCTTTAAAGATTTTTAAGAAAAAGTTTAAGACTTTAAAAGTCTTAAAAGTCTCTCCAGTTTTGGAAACTAGTTAGAGCATAGCTCTAGTTTTGTAAAGTCTTTAAAGACTTTAAAGCGCGTGTGGTAGATTCTACGAATCTAGGAAGCCTTTTTAGCTCTTTAGAGCTATGGGGGCAGGAGGCCATGCCACCCTCCCTGTATATATACACATTCATATACATTTTGAGGTAAAATTAGGTGTATACCAGATAGCGCCGAAGTCTTTAAAGAGTACAAATATCTTAAACACAACTTGTAAACCTTACAAACTCCAAAGACTTACAAGCAATGATCTTCCAGCACTGAAATCTAGATGTAACGCCGCTGGCCTTAATGGTTAGTATAGAGTTGATTTTAAGTTTTGTCAAGTTTTATTTAATTTATTTGCCTAAAAAACTTGACAAAACCTTATATTGACCCTATAATGGTAACACATAATAATCAATCAGTTAGATCGATGAGTAACACTAAAGAATTAACAACGAAGCAAGAATCTTTTCTTAACCATTTAGTTGAAGTAGGAGGTGATCCACGTAAAGCCGCAGAGTTAGCGGGTTATGCTGAGAGTAGTTATCCTTCGGTTGTTAAAGCGTTAAAAACAGAGATTCTGGATTTAGCCACGAACATCTTAGCCCAATCTGCACCCAAGGCCGCATTAAAGCTTGTAGACATTATGGATAGTGCTGAACCAATCCCACAAGCTAATATGCGTATTCAAGCAGCGCAAACCATCTTAGATCGTGTAGGTCTAGGAAAAACTGATCGACTAGATGTGAAGGTTAATAGTGGAGGTGGTTTGTTTATTCTCCCGGCAAAAACTGAACCAGTTCTTGAAGGGACTTATGAGGAGGTCTAGCAGTACAATTCCGTTTGGATACGAGTTGGATGAAAACAACCCAGAGATGTTAAAGCCTCTCCCCGACCAATTAGAAGCTTTAGAAAAAGTTCTGCCTATGATTAAAGACAGTTCTTTATCTTTGAGAGAAGGAAGCTTGTGGCTAGAACACGAAACTGGCCGCAAGCTTTCGCACATGGGCTTAAGAAAAATAGCTGCAAAGCGTACATGAACGATTGGGAGCTAAACCCCGACAAATATGCTAAAGACGTTAACGGGGATTTTATACTAAAGGTTGATGGTACGCCGCGCAAAAAAACGGGACGAGCAAAAGGCTCAAAAAGTAGGGGGTATAACTACCACTCGAAAACAAAAGCTAAAATGGCTGCTAATAAAGTAGTTAAAGAAAAAGAAAAAAAACTTAAAGCAGCACAACAAAAAGTAAAAAATTATCAACAGGCGATAACTAATACTAAAAAAACTTTAAATAAGTTAGAAAATAAAGAGTCTTCTAAACAAGGAAAAATTATAGAAGACACAGTTTTAGAAAGTCTGCCCTCACAACTAGCGGCAGAAGCAGCAGAAGAAGTAATCTTTAAAGCCAACGAAGGCCCACAAGAAGACTTCCTTGCAGCCGCAGAGACAGACGTTCTATATGGAGGTGCAGCCGGGGGAGGTAAGTCCTACGCCATGCTTGTAGATCCTCTTAGATACGCTCACAGGGCTGCACACAGAGGTTTAATCTTAAGACGCTCTATGCCCGAATTAAGAGAGCTTATTGATAAGAGCAGGGAACTCTACCCAAAAGCCTTCCCCGGCTGTAAGTACAAAGAAGTAGAAAAGCTCTGGAACTTTCCAAGCGGAGCAAAAATAGAATTTGGCTTCTTGGAGCGTGATGCAGATGTGTACCGCTACCAAGGACAAGCATATAGTTGGATAGGTTTTGATGAAATCACACACCTGCCCACAGAATTTAGTTGGAACTATTTAGCGTCACGTTTACGAACAACAGATCCTGAGATAGTTCCTTATATGCGTTGTACAGCTAACCCTGGTGGAGTCGGCGCAACGTGGGTTAAAAAAAGATATATAGACCCTTATCCTTCTAATCTTTCATTTATAGGTGAGGATGGCTTAACCAGAAAGTTTATACCTGCCCGTTTACAGGATAATCCTTTTTTAGCTAAAGATGGTAGGTACGAGCAAATGCTAAAAGCTCTTCCTCCAACTCAACGTCAACAGCTATTAGAAGGAAACTGGGACGTTGCAGAAGGTGCAGCTTTTACAGAATTTAATCCACCCGAACATGTCATAACGCCTTTTGATATCCCACTACACTGGGAACGAGTAAAAGGAATTGACTACGGATACGCAAGCGAGTCAGCGTGTGTATGGGGTGCAGTAGACCCTAGCGATGGTACACTTATTATATATAGAGAATTATACCAAAAAGGTTTACTTGGCACAGAGTTAGCAGAAATGCTAACAAACATGGAGATGGCAGATCCTTTTAGTGTCCCTGGAGTTTTGGATACAGCTTGTTGGAGCCGAACAGGAACGACAGGGCCGACAGTAGGAGAAACTCTACAAAGGTCTGGACATAAACTAAGAAGAGCCGATAAAAATCGGATACAGGGAAAAATACAAATCCACGAATACTTGAAAATTAAGCAAAGCGGTAGGCCACGTTTACAAATATTTAATACATGCCCGAACCTGATACGCGAAATTCAAAGTATTCCTCTGGATAAGTCTAATCCAGAAGATGTTAATACACATGCACCAGATCACGCTTATGATGCATTAAGATATCTGATCATGTCACGACCACGTATTAACGATACTCTCAGTCAAATGAGACAATTCCAACGAGAACAAAGATTTCAACCCGTCGATTCAACATTTGGATATTAATATGAAAAAACAAAAGCGTCAAAAATACAGTAATGGCAGTAGCGTGAAACAAAAAACACATCAAAATGTCCAAGCTATTGAACAAGAATTTGCCTCAAAACAAAAAGGGAATACTTTTGGAAGGGGCAGTACTCAGCTTCCTGGCGGTGTTTCAGTCAACTATTCTATATTTAAAAATAGAGATGACAAAATAAAAACAACAGGAATTGAAAAAGACTTTGGAAAAATAAGACTAGGCGCAAGCACTAATAAATATAAAGATAGTATTTCAATCGGTCGCAAAGGACTTAGTTTTAACGTTACTAAACCAAAAAACGGTAAAACAAGTTACGGAATAACATATAGAAAAAAGATTTAAACCCAAAACAAAACTATAGAGGAATTTAAAACATGTCTCAACCTACAGGTCAAGTAAACATACGCAAAAACGTACATGATGGTGCATTAGCTTCGGATGTACGTCTTCTTTCAAAACGTGTCGGCGCACAAGTAGAAGTTACTACAGATACTATTGCCGTAACAGACGACACAAATACTGATGTTTCATTCACTCAACCGGGTGGAACAATTATTCGTAACCTAATTGCTATTCCTGCTGGTAACATTGTTACAGGTGGTAGTAGTGGTAACGACTTAGATTTTAGTCTAGGTACTTCGTCCGGCGGCACTCAAATTATTGCTACGGAAGCTATTATGGATGATGGTGGATCAGCAGTCACTTGGGCAGCTAACGCACCGCTTTATCTTATTCAAGACTCACACGGTCATGGCGCAAACGCTTTCGTAAGCACTAGCGTAACGGCTGGTGTTGTCGGCGGCCCCGCTACTTCAGAAGCTATTGTAATAGCCTCAACTTTGTATTCAGCATCTGATAGAACGCTTTATGCAAGGCTTACGCCTATTGGAGCTGACTTAGCTACTGCTGCAACAACTGTGAAGTTTATTGTTCAGTTCCAAGCTCTTTAAGTTATATTAGTTTTGTACCTGCCTGACTCATTTGACGAGGGCAGGTTTTTTATTATTTAAAGGAAAACTAAATGAGTGAACAAGCAAATTCAATGTACCAGAACGCCGACGAGCTTTACTTTAGTCCGGTAGAAGGTGAAAGTGGTTTAGAAATAAACCTAGAAGGCGATGTGCGTTCTCGTTTTGTTGGATTAATTGAAGATAGATTTGAAGGAGCCGAAACTGCTAGAGAGCAGGATGAGCAAAGATGGCTCCAAGCTTATCATAACTTTAGAGGCTTGTATCCTAAAAACGTAAAGTTTCGAGAATCAGAAAAATCTAAAGTCTTTATTAAAGTGACAAAGACTAAGGTGCTTGCTGCATTTGGACAACTCGTAGACGTAATCTTTGGCACAGGACAGTTTCCTATAGGTGTTAAAGAAACACAGATACCTGAAGGTGTAGCAACATACCAACACTTAGATATGACCCCAGGCTTAGAAACAAGCCAAGGCGCAGAATACGAAAGACCAGAAACAACCGAAACTGAAGAAGAAGAAGTAGATCCTTTTGACGTAGGGTACGAAGGCGACGGTCGCGTTTTAAAACCTGGAGCAACGTTTTCAAGTGGCGAAACTAAGTTTGAAAACACCGTTGAACAAGGAATTGAAGAAGGTAAGATAAACGTAGTCGATGGCCCTTCTCCTGATCCTCAGACGCTTGAAATGTCTCCGGCGAAAGAAGCGGCGAGACAAATGCAAAAGCTCATCCACGACCAAATAGAAGAGTCTAACGGCTCATCCGAATTACGAAACGCAATTTTTGAAGCTGCATTATTCGGCACAGGAATTGTTAAAGGCCCGTTTAACCATAACAAAACTCTTGGGCGTTGGGTGAAGAATTCAGACACCGGAGAGCGTGAGTATAATCCGCTTTTAGTTCGAGTACCTCGTATTGAATTTGTAAGTGTCTGGGACTTTTTTCCTGACCCTAGTGCAACAACAATTGATGAATGCGAATATACGTTTCATAGGCATAAACTAAATCGTTCGCAGTTAAGAGCGTTAGCAAAACTTCCGTACTTTAATAAAGACGCGATACGTGAATGTTTAATGATGGGGCCAAACTACGAAGAAAAAGATTACGAAAGCGAATTAAAAGATGATAGACGTTCAGAAGATTTTGGTTCTGGACAGTTTGAAGTATTAGAGTACTGGGGCATCATGGATGCAGAGTATGTGCGCGAAATAGGCTTAGAACTTGAAGAAGAAATAGATGATTTAGATGAAGTACAAGTTAATGCTTGGATAAGCAACGGTAAGCTTTTACGTGCAGTTATTAACCCCTTTACGCCTTATAGATTACCATACAATGCTTTTAGCTACGAAAGAAATCCGTATAGTTTTTTTGGAATTGGTGTAGCAGAAAACATGGATGACTCTCAACAAATAATGAACGGTCATGCTCGTATGGCAATAGATAACCTTGCACTTAGTGGTTCACTTGTTTTTGATGTAGACGAGTCTGCCTTAGTTGGTGGGCAGTCAATGGACATATACCCCGGCAAGGTATTTAGGCGGCAAGCAGGGATGCCTGGACAATCAATACACGGGTTAAAGTTTCCTAACACATCACAAGAAAACATGATGATGTTTGACAAGTTTCGTCAGCTTGCCGATGAGCAGACAGGTATTCCTAGCTACTCGCATGGACAAACAGGCGTACAAAGTATGACTAGAACTGCGTCTGGAATGTCAATGCTATTAGGCGCAGCGTCATTAAATATTAAAACAGTAGTTAAAAACTTAGATGACTTCTTGCTTAAACCTCTTGGGCAAGCTTATTATCAATGGAATATGCAGTTTTTTGATGGCGAACTAGACATTGAGGGCGACCTAGAAATTCGAGCAATGGGTACAAATAGCCTAATGCAAAAAGAAGTTCGAAGTCAGCGACTTACAATGTTTCTTCAAACCGCACAGAATCCAGCGATTGCGCCGTTTGTTAAGATCTCTAAAATTATTAGTGAGCTTGCTTATAGCCTTGATCTCGATCCTGATGAAATACTTAATGACCCTGAAGAAGCCGCTATTATGGCTCAAATTATAGGAGCGCAAAATGCTGGACAAGCAACTGGCAGCGAGGCTATCCCCGCTGGTCAACAACCCGGAGTTATGGGAGGCGTTCAAGCAACACCTGAACAACCTCAAGAACTTGGAGCTACAGGCACTGGTGGTGGCAACATCGGAACAGGAAATATACCGCAGCCAGGGGAAAGTGAATTCTCTGGCTAATTTAGAACAACTTAAAGATCAAATAGCTGAAGCTAAAAAACGGAGTGGGGACTAAAATGGCAAAAAATGTAGATAAAGCAGAAGCAGAAAGACAAGCACAAATAGATGAAAATGCATTTATAGCCGAAGATGACCCATCAATTATTGAAAGAATTCAAGAAAAAACCATACAAACGCTTTTAAAAGATGCTGCAAGACGAGAAGAAAGAGAACAAGAAAGAAAAGAAAACGAAATGGATATGAAAATGCGGGAAGCAGCCAAGAACTTTAATGAAGGTGGAATGCTGTTAAAGTATAACCAAGGTGGGTTGTTTGATGATATGTATGAACCTATGGCTCCCGCTCCTATGGGCAAACCGGCTCCTATGGGCAAACCTGATCAACCTTCATCCGATACTAGCTCTAGTTTATTAGGTAATGTTGTGAAAGGAGCGGCAGGAGTAGGCAAGCAAGCACTTGACGATGCAGGGGATGTTGTGCGAGACGCAACAGACGTAGGCAAGAAAGCTGCAAAAGGCGTAGGCAAGGTATTTGAAGGCACAGCTAAAGTTGCTAAAAAAGGATTAGGTAAAATGGGCGGCAGTTTAGGTTTTTCTAGCGATCAGCCAGATATTTCATTTGCAGAAGGCGGCTCTATGCTTGTTCCACCTGAAATGGAAATGCCAGCTAACCGAGAAATGCCTGTTGATACATACCCTAACATTCCGCCGGATGAAATGGCAGAAGCAGAAGCTTCGCAGCTTCCAGATCAACAAATGGAAAATAATTATTTAGAATATGTTCTTGATGAATCTTTAGACGAAAGCGATCAAGAATATTTAATGACTGTTCTGGAAAACGATGAACGGCTAAGCAGCATCTTTGATAAAGTTATGGATGTTGCAGGAGAATTCTCAGGTGAGGGGGCGGTAGAAGGCCCTGGCACTGGAGTATCAGATTCGATACCCGCAAGGCTATCGGACGGTGAGTTTGTTTTCACCAAAAAAGCTACCGATCAAATAGGTGCAGACCGGCTTCAAACTATGATGGATGAAGCTGAAATGGCTTATGACGGTGGCTATATGAAAAAAGCGTTTGGTGGATTAACGCTCGATCCAATGCAAGATGAAAAAATGTATGGGGCTGAGCAAATGAACACAACGCAAAACGAACTGCGAAAGCAGATGCTTGGCGCAAATAGAATGCCAAGCGTATTACCGTAAGGCTACTTTATTAATTTAAACCCCTTACAACTATTTACCTAAAGGCTACCTTAAAGTATCAAGACCCTGTACTGAAACGCGAACAGTACAGCCACCTTGAAAGACTGACAAGCCCCTAAAGGAGTGTGACGAATATGTCTGAAGCAACTGAACAAGTAAGTGAAGAAACACCTAATCCGTATAACTCTCGTAAAGATTGGCACGTTGAAGACGCACCAAGCAGAGGAGATGCATCAGGATTATTTTTTGAAGAGAAGCCAAAGCAGGAACAGGCTACCCCAGAAGCGGCCCCTGAAAACGAAGCTGAAAGCCCTCAGAAAAGAACCAATTATAAAAAACGGTACGACGATTTAAAGAAACATTACGATCAGCGAATAGCGGAATTTAAACAACGTGAGCAGGAACTACAGGCGGCGGCAATCGAAAGGGAACCAGCCTATGCGCCCCCTAAGTCAACCGAAGAGCTTAACGAGTTTAAAGAACAATATCCTGATTTATATGAAACAGTAGAGTCGGTCGCTTATCAAAAAAGCGAAGAGCAGATGAAAGCTTTACAACAGAAAATGTCGGTTCTCGAAGAACGAGAAGCAAACATTCAACGTAGAGAAGCCGAAGACGCTCTAAAATCTAAACATCCTGATTTTGAGGATATACGAGGCGACGAAAACTTTCATAACTGGGCGCAAGAACAGCCTGAACAAATTCAAAGCTGGATCTACAACAACCCTGATAATGTTACTTTAGCAATTAAAGCTATCGACCTTTATAAAATGGAAAATGGAATCACTACAAAAACAAAGGCTAAGGCAAAACAGTCACAACCTAAATCTTCTGCAGCAGATTTTGTATCTACTAAAACAACAGCAGTAGATGTAAAAGAGCCGAAGATTTGGACAGAACGGGAAATTGCTGCCCTTTCTATTAGCCAATTTGATAAATACGAAAGTGAGATTGATGAAGCTATTATGGAAGGTCGTGTAATCCCTTAATTTTATTTTGTCTTTTTAGGAGTAACATAACATGGCTTATAATCAATCCGATCAGTACTTTGAACAGAGTACAGATACTAATGGCAACTTTGGTAATTCTGTATCGGGTCAAACGAACTCGTTCTTCCTTCCAGCGATTTATTCTAAGAAGGTTTTAAACTTCTTCCGTAAATCGTCTGTATGTGAAGCGATCACAAACACCGACTATGCCGGTGAGATTTCTGCTTTCGGTGATTCTGTAAAGATCATCAAAGAGCCAGTAATCACAGTCTATCAGTATGAACGTGGTGCTGATGTAACTCAAACTAAGTTGACTGACCAAGAAACAAGTTTGGTTGTCGATACGGCTAACGCCTTTAAGTTCATCGTTGATGACATTGAAACTTCTATGTCACACGTTAACTTTAAAGAAGTTGCCGCTTCATCTGCTGCTTACGCGCTGCGTGATGCTTTTGATGAAGGTGTAATTGCGACTATGTTTGCAGGAGTCTCTGCTTCTAGTCCGAACCACATCCTTGGTAGCGATAACGCTACTGACCTTGCGGCTGGTACTTTTGACGGTACTGGTAACTTGGACTTAGGTTTCGGTACTGACGAGCATGATCCTATAGATGTAATGGCTTACATGGCTCGACTACTTGACGAACAAGACGTTCCTGAAGAAGGACGTTGGTTCTTGGCTTCCCCTAGCTTTTATGAGCAGTTGGGACAGTCAAGCTCTAAGTTGATGTCTGTAGACTTTAATGCTGGTCAAGGCTCTATTCGTAATGGTCTAGTATCATCTGGAAAATTGCGTGGCTTTGACATGTACAAGTCTAACAATATTGCTGCTACAACTAACGCAGCAGGTAAGTGTATTGCGGGACATATAAGTTCTACAGCAACTGCACAAACCATCACAAGCACTGAAGTCCTTCGTGACCCAGATAGCTTTGGTGATATTTGTCGAGGCTTGCATGTTTATGGTGCTAAAGTATTACGTCCTGAAGCTATGGTTTCAGCGTTCTACGGTATCGACTAAGCAAGTAATAAGAGAGGGGGGTGTAAAAACCCCCTAATCTTTTAACAAAGGAAACTGTATGGCTACTTTAGGAAGTGAATCACAACCTTTAATGATTAAAGGTAAAAGAAGAGGAAAAATACTCGGAGCTACCGGAAGTTGGTATAAGCCTGAAAATCAACAAAAATATAAAGACAATTGGGATGCAATCTGGGGTAAAAAAGAAAACCCTTCAACTAAATCAAAGGCAGTATAATTAATGGCTACTACTTATTTACAGTTAACAAACGAGCTTTTGCGAGAGCTTAATGAAGTAGTACTAACTTCTGCAACTTTTGCAGATGCGCGAAGCGTACAACAACACGCTAAAGATAGTATTAATCGAGCATATTTTGATATAGTTAACGAAGAACCCCAATGGCCTTTTTTATCTGTAGCTGAAAGCGGAGCTACCGATCCAATGTACGGAAACGTATATTTAGAAACCGTAGCAGGAACACGCTGGTATGAACTTAAACCAGCTAGTTCAAGTATTACAACAGATTATGGATCAGTAGATTGGGATAATTTTTCTCTTACTACTGTCGGAGTAAGCGGAGAATCAGCGCCCTATGAGGAAAAAAATCTTCGTTTTGTAACACTCGAAAACTGGAAAGATTTTAGGCGTGTAGCTGAAAACATGGACGATGCTGACGGACAAAGCTGGGGTACGCCAAACTCCGTTATTCGCAGTCCAGACGGACGAAATTTTGGATTAAGTCCTATACCCGATAAAGTTTATCGTATTTGGTATTTTGCATGGAATGCCCCTTCACGGCTTAGCGCACACTCAGATGCTATTGTATTTCCTGATGTATTTACATCCGTATTAATAGCTAGAGCTAGATATCATATGTGGCAGTTTAAAGATAACCCACAATCAGCAGCATTTGCGTTAGAAGATTATAAAAAAGGTTTAAGACATATGAAAACAGCTTTAATGAGTCCTGCGCCTGTTTATATTTCTGACGACCGAATGAGATTCGTATAATATGGCAGCTTCTCAACCTTATGGTATTTCTTGTAAAGGGGGATTAAATACTAATCTCAATCAACTTGAACTGCTAGGACAACCTGGATTTGCTACCGAACTTCAAAATTTTGAAGTAGATCCTGATGGAGGTTATCGAAGAATAAATGGCTACACCGCTTTTGGAGATACTAGACCTAACGCTAATAATCCTTTACTGGGTCTAGCTGTTTATGGTGACGGCCTTATAGCTTGCAGCACAACCAATATTTACTTTTCTAACGACGGATCTACTTGGCTTCAAATTAATAGGTCTAGTGTTTCTGGAAGTGGAGACAACTATTCTACATTTACAGGTCGGTCAGCACTTGCACGAACTAGCCAAGGCCATTGTTCGATTACAGTATTTGAAGGAAATGAAGAATACGGACAAGTTTTAATTTGCGACGGCGCAAATAAGCCGTTTATGTTTAAAATGACCGGCTCCGGTGCTTTATCAGGCCGTACATATTTTGCTCAAGAAATAACTGTCTCAGGTACAGTAGCACCTAAAGTCGGAACTATTCACGATAAACACTTTGTTGTTGCCGGAGCGTCTGCTCAAAAAAACACGCTATATTATAGTGCTACCTTAGATCCAACTTCTTTTAGTGGAACAGGATCTGGAAGTATTTCACTAGATGATCAAATTATAGGACTTAAAACTTTCCGAAGTGATTTAATTATTTTTTGCGAAAACAGTATTTATAAACTTATAAATATTAATGACTCAAGTAGTATTGCTGTAGTTCCTATTGCTCAAAATGTAGGCTGTTTAAGTCACCATAGCATTCAAGAAATTGGTGGTGACTTAGTATTTTTAAGTCCTGATGGCATCCGGTCAGTTGCCGGAACAGCACGAATTGGAGATGTTGAGCTTGGATCGGTTAGCCGACAAATACAATCGGTAACTTCTTCTCTTGCTCGAAATATTGATGATTTTACTATTACAAGCTGTGTTTTACGGAGACGATCACAATATCGTTTGTATTACTCATCAAGTAGTGGAGCTATATCTACAGCTAAAGGAATTATAGGAACTTTAACTAGAGAGGGTTTTGAATGGTCAGAAACTCAAGGTATTCAAGCTTTAGCTCTTGTTTCAGATTTTAATTCGTCTGGTATAGAAAAAATATATCATGGGGATAAAAACGGATATATTTATAATCACGATACAGGAAATACTTTTATTGAAGCAGGAACAGCGTTTAATATTGCTGCTAAATATACTACACCATTTTTAGATTTTGGTGATCTTGGAACTCGAAAAACACTAAAATATTTAAAACTTTCAGTAGCTCCAGAAGGAACAATAACTCCATTACTTCGGACTCAATTTGATTTTGTCGATACTAATGTTGCTCAACCTGCAGAAATTACGATGACCGGAATACCTACGCCTCCTTCGTTTGGTAGTGCAATTTTCGGAACCGCAATATTTCAAGGTACTGAAGATCCAATAGCTCAAAATATTTTGGAGGGGTCAGGCCATACAGTAAGTTTTCGAATTAGATCAGACGATCAACGACCTCCTTATTCATTAAATGGGCTTTATATAAATTACGTGCCATCAGGCAGGAGATAAAAAATGGCAGGAACAAGTTATACAAGACAAAGTACGTTTTCAGATGGTGATGTAGTTGAAGCTTCTTTATTTAATAATGAATATAATCAACTTTTAAATGCTTTTAGTTATGCTTCTTCAGGCACTACCGGACACCAACATGACGGTGGAGCCGGAGAAGGCGGCAATATTGAAATTATTGGCGACCAAGACTTTTTAAATAAAATAGTTGTAGATAGTACTAATAACCGCTGGGGTGTTTTTGTTGAAGTAAGCAGTTCAGCGGTAGAACAAATTCGTATTCAAGATGGAGCTATTGTTCCAGTAACAGATAATGATATTGATTTAGGTACAAGTTCTCTTGAATTCAAAGATGCTTTTTTTGATGGCACTGTTACTACAGATACACTAACTGTAGATGTCAATGCTACGGTTGGTGGAACACTAGGTGTAACAGGAGCTTTAACAGGTTCTAGTACATTACAAGGTACTACAATTACAGCTACAACAGCTTTTGTACCTGATGCTTCAGATGGCGCTGCATTAGGAACGTCTGCTTTAGAATTTAGTGACTTGTTTTTAGCAGACAGCGCGGTTATTAATTTAGGGGCTGACCAAGATACTACACTTACTCATGTA
>CEQN01185176.1_pt1 | contig 15141 bp, 12 predicted proteins | sample 427011 | NCBI WGS metagenome assembly CEQN01 (sample SAMEA2621277, study PRJEB7988) | marine metagenome | biome: marine biome (ENVO:00000447); feature: deep chlorophyll maximum layer (ENVO:xxxxxxxx); material: "saline water (ENVO:00002010), including plankton (ENVO:xxxxxxxx)" | depth 120 m
TCCAAATTCTAAGACCTTTTCAATATTTGTTGAAACAGCAACAAAATGTTTTGAAATTGATTTTTTAGAGCCGCTTTCCAGAAACCATTTTTTAATTCTTTTTGCATTAGAAATTGTTTCCTGGGTTGTAAATGTTTTTGATACTATTATAAACAGAGTAGTTTCAACAGGGCACTCCTTTATTACTTCTCTTACATGATCACCCTCTATATTTGAAACAAATAAAGTCTTAAGGTGATTTTTATAAAAAGTAAGAGCTTCAGTAACCATTGATGGTCCAAGATCCGAACCTCCAATTCCAATGTTAACTATATGACTAATTGGCTTTCCGCTATAACCTTTCCATTGGCCAGAAATAATTTTTTTAGAAAAGTGTTTTATTTTATGTCTTACATTTTTTATATCAGGCATAATATCCTTACCATCAATTAAGACTGGCTTCCCAGAAAAATTTCTTAGCGCAGTATGTAAAACAGATCTTTTTTCAGTATTATTAATTTTTTCACCACTAAAGTATTTTTCAATAGCTACCGAAAGATTGGCTTCTTTAGCCAACTCTTTTAAAAAAGATAGACCTTTTTTATCGATTCTATTTTTTGAGTAATCTAGAAAAAAGTCTTGCCATGAGCAGCTCATTTCTTTAGCTCGGTTAATATTTTTTTTGAAATATTCATCAATCCGAATATCTTTAGTTTCCCTGAAATGAAGTTCTAATTTTTTCCAAGCTTCAATTTTTTTGGGATTTTTATTCGCTAGCATTATTGATTTTTTTTTCGGTATTAATACGATAATTTAAAAATTCAGGTTCAAATGGCACACAATCTATTTCTATTTTCATTGGATTCATATGTGCAAGATACTCTTCTTTTAATTTTTTTGAAATAGGTTTAGCCTGGGGTAGTTTTTGTTTAAATGGATCTACTTGTCTTCCATTTTTCCAAAATCTATAACAAACATGAGGGCCTGATGTATTTCCGGTCATACCAACCCATCCAATTATGTCTCCTTGTTTAACGAAATCCCCTTTTCGAACTTTTCTTTTTTTCATGTGTAAATATTGTGTAGAGTAGGTATTATTATGTTTTACAGTAACATAATTTCCATTCGCTCTTGTGTAAGAAGCTTTAACAACCTTTCCTGAAGCAGTTACCATAATTGGAGTACCCACACTAGCAGCAAAGTCAGTTCCCTTATGAGGCCGCACTCTATTCCCATAGTATGCTATCCTTCTTTTAAGATTATATCTAGATGAAATTCTACTAAACTTTACGGGGGCCTTTAAAAAGGCTCGCCGTAAGTTTTTAGCATTTTCATCAAAATAATCAATGATGCCTTTGGCATTATCAGTTTCAAATTCAAAAGCATACAATTCTTTACCATTATGATTAAAATAAGCGGCTTTTATCTCGTTAATTCCTAAAGAAATAGAATCATCAACAAATTTTTCAGTGTAAATCACTTTAAACTTATCTCCTTTTTGAAGTCTAAAAAAATCAATAGTCCATGCATATATATCTGACAAAAAATATGTTAATTGATCATTTAGTCCACTTTGAATCATAGTTTCGTATAGAGAACTATTAATAATTCCTGCTCCCTGAAGAGTAACAATTTTTATTGGTTTTTTTATTGTCTCACCAAAAATACTGTCTCTAAACTGAATTTTCCAATATGTAGAAACATCAGGCTGATATATCATAGCTATAGGGGAAGAAATAGTATCCTTAGAAAAAAGTAATTTGTATGATTTTCCAACTATTAGCTTACGAGTGTTTACTTGTTTTTTTGTTTTTTCCAAAATTTTATAAACATCAGGATAGTCGATTGAATTATCTTCTAGAATTGAACCAAAAGTGTCACCTCTTTTAATTTTTTTTTCTACAACATGATAATTATTTAAATCATATCCAAATCGAATTTTAGGGATATACTTTACTTCATTAGAGCTAGAAGTATTTTCATTTTTTTTAACTGAACTACAGCCATGAAAAAGAAAACTAATGCATAAAAAAATAATTAATTTATTTAATTTCAAAAGTAGTTTTTTTCAAAGTTCTTAAAAAAGAGATAAAAATTTAAAATGCAACCATGAAAGTTATTAAATGTTTGTCAATTTAATATAATTTTAAAAGGATGATTAAGGTTCTTAAAGTTTTCAAGATCACAGTCTAAAGAGCCAATTGCAATATTAGCTTTTATTTTAATAGGAATTCTATTTTCATCATTAGAAACCCATAGTATAATGCTTTCTTTTTCATTAAAAACTCTCCCTTTTTGAACTATTGGAATCAATTTAATACACTCAACTTTGCCAAACTTAGTTTCTAGAATTTCTGTGCCTATATATTTTAGATTGAAATCATACACCTCTTCATCAAAGAAAATATATACATTGAAATTATCATTTATTTTTATTTTATTAGTTTCAGGAAAAAAATTTCTTAAATAGTAAAATGTTGAAATTAAGTCTTGAGTGTTTTTTTTGATTTGATGAGAACTTCGAGTTCTATTTTTCAAATTTTCAACATAAGCTAATTTGTTTTTGTGATCGAATTCAATAATTTTATTTTTAGTATACCCTCCTTCATAAATATCTCTAATGAATTTAAGAGGTTCAATTTTAGTAGATTCAAAATAGCTTTCATATATGTCTTCTAGTTTAAAAAAGAATCTTAAAAATCCAGTTGTTCTGGCATATCCTTTCGCGTGGAGGACAGCGATTCCTTTATATTTTTCACTTTTAAGGGAGAGGGTTGCATAACTAGCATTAAAGATACCATAGTGAATTCTGTATTGAAGCCACTCACCATCTTTGAATGCTGATTTAACAACATTGGTTTTTAATTTATCAGTCTCTTGTCCAAATAGACTATAAGAGGTAATTGAAAAATTAAAAAAAAATAAAATAATTAAGCCCTTTTTAAATATCACATAAAACTTTATTAATAATTTTTGATTCAAAAATAAATACATTTTATTATCTATTATTGAATCAATGTAAATTCTTATACAATTTAGCGCCTTTTGAATTCCCTAATACTTTAATGATTTCAATTTTTGAAGCTTTTTTGACTTTATTAAAAGACTTAAATACTTTGATAAGTTTGTTTCGAGATTTTGGACCAATTCCTTCAATATTATCAAGAGATGAGCTCAGAGCGCTTTTACTTCTCTTATTTTTATGAAAGTTTATTCCAAACCTGTGAGCTTCATTTCTTATATTCTGAATAATTTTTAAGGTCTCAGATTTTTTATCTAAATAAAGAGGGATAGAGTCTTCTGGATAATAAATTTCTTCTAATCTTTTTGCAATTCCAATTATAGCTATTTTACTTCTTAAATTTAATTTTTCAAGACTTTTTAGTGCAGAAGATAACTGACCTTTCCCTCCATCCACAATTATTAGCTGAGGAAAAAACAACTTTTCATTTTTAATACGGTGATACCTCCTATAAACAACTTCTTCCATTGAAGCAAAATCATTAGGACCTGAAACAGTTTTAATATTATAATGTCGATAATCTTTTTTAGAAGGCTTACAGTTTTTAAACACAACACAAGAAGCCACGGGATTGGTTCCTTGAAGATTAGAATTATCAAAACATTCTATATGAATAGGCTTTTCTTTTAATCTTAAGTCTAATTTCATTTGCATAAGAATCCTATTAAAATGAGATTCAGGATCTAAAATTTTAATTTGCTTGAATCTTTCCATTCGAAATGATTTTGCATTTTTCAAAGATAGACCGAGTAGTTTCTTTTTATCACCAACTTTGGGAACAATACATTTTATATTTGGACCTAAATTGATTTTAAATGGTAAAATAATTTGATTTGAATTTGATTTAAATCGTTTTCTTAATTCTATTATTGAAACTCTCAAAATCTCATTATCCGTTTCATTTAAACTTTTTTTTATCTCAATATTATATGAAGTAATTATAGAACCGAAAGATATTTGCATAAAATTCACATATGAGTAGATTTCATCAGAAAAAACTGAAAAAACATCTGTTTTTGATATTTTTGAACTTACGATTGTTGATTTAATCTGATAATTATATAATATATCGAGCTTTTCTTTAATCTTTTGTGCTTTTTCAAACTTGGTTAATTTTGAAAGCCTCTCCATCTCAATTTTTAATCTATTTATGGATTCTTTAAAATTTCCCTTTATCATAAGTTTTATATTAGAGAAATTTTTATCAATTTCATTAGAACTAATGGGGGCTTCTCTATTTTTCAATAATTGAATTAGTTCATGATTTAAAAAAGGATATATATCCTTAATCAACTTGATTAAAAACTTGACACTTTTAACATTTGTAAATGGTCCAAAATATTGACCCTTATTTTTTTCAAACTTTCTAGTATAAAATATCTTAGGAGTTGGACTTTTTTGAAGACATATCCATGGATAAGTTTTATCATCTTTTAATTGAACATTGTATTTAGGTTTGAATTTTTTTATCAAGGTGTTTTCTAATAAAAGGGCATCCATTTCTGTTTCAACAACAATATTTTCAATTTTTACAATTTGTTTTACAAGAAGTTTGGTTCTAAAATGAGTATGATTTTTGTTAAAGTAAGAACAAACTCTTTTTTTAATATTTATAGCTTTTCCTATATAAATTATTTGATTTTGTGAATCAAAGAACTTGTATATTCCAGGAGTTTCAGGAAGAATTTTTAATTGTATTTCAAGATCTTTAATACTCATCAAGCTAAATTAATTATTTTAAAAGATTATTAAGAACTCAAGAAACTTTTATATTTAATCTAGTTTATAAACTAATGAAAACGAAAAAAGAAATAAGACGCATTTATCAAAATAAAAGAGACAGGCTAACATTTGATGAAATTCAATCTAGAAGTATTTTAATAACAAATAAATGTCTTGAAATGCCTATTTGGCATTTAGAAAATTATCATATTTTTTTAACTAGTTTAAATAATAATGAAATAGACACAAGTTCACTCCTATCTATTCTAATGGGAAAAGATAAACAGCCAATTATTTCTAAAATCTTAATAAACAAAAACTTAGAGAATTATTTATTGAATGATCAGACAACTTTAAAAAATAATCATATTGGAATCCCAGAACCTCAAAATGGAATTAATATTGATCCTAAAATAATTGATGTAGTTTTTATTCCCTTATATATTTTTGATTTAAATGGTCATAGGGTTGGTTATGGAGGAGGATATTATGATCGGTTTTTAAAAACATGTAGAAAAGATGCTATTAAGATTGGCCTTTCGAAGTTTAAGCCAATCAATAAAATAAAAGATATTTCAAAATTTGATATTAAATTAGATTATGCTGTAACTCCAGATTCTGTTTTTTCATTCTGATTAAAAATTGTTTTATTAAAAAAAATTAGAATTAGAACACCTATTGATATTGATGTATCAGCAATATTAAAAATATATTGAAAAAATAAATATTTTTTTCCTCCAATTATAGGAATCCATTTTGGCCAAGTCCATTCTAATAATGGAATTTGAATCATGTCAACAACATTTCCAAAAAATAATGGAGCATAACCTTGATCTGGAAGAAAAGTAGCTATTTGTCCGTAACTTTCACTAAAAATTACACCATAAAAAACCGAATCAATTATATTTCCTAATGCTCCTGCAAAAATTAAACACAAAGACCATCTTAAATAAACAGAACTTTTAATTTTATATAGACTTTGTAGCCAATATCCTATACCTAAAATTGCAATAAGTCTAAAAAATGTAAGAAGTAGCTTAGAAATGTTTTCGGGTAAAAAAGGAATAATATCATTTAACTTAGCTCCCATTGCCATTCCTTTATTCTCTACAAAAAGAATTTTAAAAAACCGCCAATTTATAATTGCATCATTACTGTAAATAGTTATTGGATAATTTAATTTTATATAGAATTTAGAAAATTGATCTAAGAATAGTATTATTAAAATTATAATAATACCATTTAAAATTGATTTATTATTTAAAAGTGAATATTTCATGTTGTCATCAAATGTATTAATTTAAAAAATAAGACAATTTATTTCTCCAGAGACAGATTGAACATTAATAGTTTTTTTTGAATCAAAATTTAGACATTCTAAATTAATATTCGGAATTGATAAAATTTTAATTCTTGGATTATTAAAAAGTACATCAGCTGATAGTGTTTTTACAGATCCAGGAGTTTCCCAGTTATGAAAAACAATTTTACCTGATGATTGAAAAATTTTGAAATCAGTAAAATTTCCAGAAATTTTAGATAATCCATTTTCAACATTCATGAAAACAGATAGATTAAAAGGAATGTATACTTTAATAGATGTTGAATGATTTTTATGAACACTTAATTTATCATCGTACTCTATTAAATTAGGAACAAGGATTTCTTCTATATAAAGAGTATCATTTATGATTTTGGATGATAATAATGATGAGTTTTTATATTCACCTCTGCTAATATATTCAGATTTTATAAATTTAGAATCTGTATTTAATATTATAACCGAGCTAGTATAAGGAAGATTAAGCTCTAATGCTGATAAAGTCTCTGTGTTAAAAGTTTCACTATAACTTGTTTGGCCATTAATAATAAATGGAAAAAATAATATGAGAAATTTAAATGAATTTATTTTTGCATATTTTTAGCTTCAATACTTAAAGTTGCATGGGGAACTAGTTTTAAGCGTTTTTTGTTTATCAGCTTTCCTGTTATTCTACAAACTCCATAGGTTTTATTGCTTATTCTAATTAGCGCATTCTTTAGATCTCGAACAAACTTTTCTTGTCTTAATGCTAATTGAGCGTTAGCTTCTTTTGACATTGTTTCTGAACCTTCCTCAAATGCTTTAAAAGTTGGAGATGTGTCTTCGGTCCCATTATTTCCATTATTCATATATGAGCTTTTAAGAAGCTCCAAATCCATTTTGGCTTTTACTATTTTTTCTTCAATTAAAACTTTAAATTTTTCTAAATCTTTGTCATTATACCTATTTGTTTTTCCCATAATTAATTTTTTTAATTAAAACAGAGATATTTATCCCATCAAAATCTAATTTAATTCCTTTATTTTTTTCATTGATTATATTTATTGAGGAAGCAAGTGTCTCTTGTTGAATATATTTTTTAAAGCTGGAAATAACCTTATTTAAAATTGAATTTTTGGTAATAAATATCTCAATTTTATCAGTAACCTTAAACCCTAAATCTTTTCGATAATTTTGAATTCTATTTATAAACTCCCTTGCAATCCCTTCATAAATTAATTTTTCGTTAAGTTTAATATCAAGTGCTACCGTGATTCCACTTGAATGAGCTACAGACCAGCCCTCAATATCTTTTGAGGTTATTTCAACTTCATTTCGCGCTAATTTAATATTTTTTTTATTAATTTTTAAAATTATCTCTCCGTTTTGCTCTAGCTTAAAAATTTGATCATTTTCTAGTTTTTTGATTGACTCTGTGATGAGTTTAATTTCTTTCCCAAATCTAGGACCTAAAATTTTAAAATTAGGCTTTATTTGTTTGACTAATATTTTACTACTATCATCAATAAATTCTATCTCCTTGATATTAATTTCAGACTTCAACTGGCTTTCAATAGTATAAAGCTCCTTCTTATCACTTTCAGAATTAACAGGAATGATAATTTTTTGAAGTGGTTGACGAACTTTTATTTGCTCTTTCTTTCTAAGCGATAAAGCTAAAGATGTGATTGTTCGAGCTTTATTTATTTTTTTTTGAAGATCCAAATTTATAAAAGACTGATTTACTGCAGGGAAATCTGTAAGATGAACGGAAATTGGATTACCACTATCAGAAAAGCTAGTTAGATCCCTGTATAGATTGTCCATATAAAATGGCGCTACTGGTGCGGCCAACTTTGATACATTAATAAGGCATTCAAAAAGAGTTTGGTACGCAACCATTTTATTTTCTGAGAATGATCCTTTCCAAAACCTTCTGCGATTTAAACGAACATACCAATTACTTAATTTTTCTTGAACAAACTCTGAAATAGACCTACAAACCTTTGTTGGCTCATAAAGATTATAATTTTCTTCTACTTGATAAATTAAACTATTAAGTTCAGATAATATCCAATAATCAAGCTCATCTAGCTTGTATTTTTTAAGATATTTATTATTTGGCTTAAAACCGTCAATATTTGCGTACAAACTAAAAAATGAATAAATATTATAAAGTGTACCAAAAAATTTTCGTTGAACTTCGATTATTCCATCCAAATTAAATTTGAGATTGTCCCATGGATTTGCATTTGAAATCATATACCATCTTGTAGCATCAGGTCCAAAATCATCAATAGTTTTGAAAGGATCTATACCGTTTCCAAGTCTTTTAGACATCTTTTGACCCTCTTTATCTAAGACTAGACCATTTGAAATAACATTTTTATAGACAACCTTATTAAAAACTATCGCACCGATAGCATGGAGTGTATAAAACCACCCTCTTGTTTGATCTACCCCTTCAGCAATAAAATCGGCGGGAAAAGCGGTTAGGTTGTTTATCTTATCTTTGTTTTCAAAGGGATAATGCCATTGTGCATAAGGCATTGAACCTGAATCAAACCAGACATCAATTAAATCGTTTTCACGATACAAAGCTTTGGCCCCATCATCACTTGATAAAATTATAGAATCTACTATATTTTTGTGTAAATCAATTTTATTATAATTTTCCTCAGACATATCTCCCTTTTTAAAAGTTTTAAAGGGATTCTCTTTTAAAAAACCATTGATTATTGACAGATTGATTTCATCAATTAATTCCTCAACAGAACCAATAACTTTTATTTCAGACTTATCCTTTGAGCACCATATAGGTAGAGGAATCCCCCAAAATCGAGAACGAGAAAGGTTCCAGTCATTAGCATTTGCAAGCCAATTGCCAAAACGTCCCTGACCAGTTGATTTAGGTTTCCAGTTGATAGTTTTATTTAAACTAACCATTCGATTTTTAATCTCACTAACTTTTATAAACCATGAATCAAGTGGGTAGTATAAAATAGGTTTATCTGTCCTCCAGCAATTTGGATATGAGTGTTTATGTTTTTCAACCTTAAATGCTTTATTTTCTTTTTTTAAACGTATCGCAATTTCGACATCAACAGATTGTTTGGGAACATCGTCTTTCGAATAATATTCATTTTTAACGAATTTACCGGCAAGAGAACCTACTTCTTTTCTGAATTTTCCTTCTAAATTTACTAAAGGAACAGATTTGTTATTTTTATCAAGAACTAACATTGAAGGGACTTCAGGAATTGCTTCCTTAGCGACTCTAGCATCATCAGCCCCGAATGTTGGAGCAGTATGAACAAGGCCAGTACCTTCATCAGTTGTGACGAAATCCCCCTCAATGACTCGAAAAGCATTTTCCGGATTATCTAGAGGTAAAGGTGATTCTGTCCAAAGCTGTTCATACTTTATATCAATCAAATCTTTACCGTAACATTTTGATTCAATCCAGTAAGGAATTTTTATATTTTTTGAATGATATTGATCCAATTCTAATACATTATTTACAGGTTCATACTTGTTTCCAAAATGAATTTTAAGAAGTGATTCTGCAATAACAATTTTGACAGGTAAGAAGGTGTATTGATTAAATGTTTTAATAACAACATATTTTATTTTGGACCCAACTGTTAAAGCAGTATTTGAAGGCAGAGTCCAAGGAGTTGTAGTCCAGGCTAAAAGATATAGATCTTCCTTACACTTTAATGACTTTGGAAGACTTGATTTTATTGTTTTAAACATTGCTGTAACTGAAGTGTCGCTTACTTCTTGATATGTTCCAGGTTGGTTTAACTCATGAGAACTTATACCAGTCCCTGCTTTTGGAGAATATGGTTGTATGCTATATCCTTTGTATAAAAATCCTTTCTTAAAAATTTGTTTAATCAACCACCAAACACTTTCCATGTATTTTGATTTAAAAGTAATATATGGATCATCCATATCTACCCAATAACCCATTTTAATTGTAAGTTCATTCCATAAATCAGTATATCGCATAACAGCCTTTTTACAGGCATTATTATAATCTTCGACACTTATATTTTTTCCAATAGCATCTTTAGTTATCCCTAATTCCTTTTCTACTCCTAATTCAATTGGAAGTCCATGGGTATCCCATCCTGCTTTTCTTTCTACTAAATATCCTTTTTGGGTTTTGAATCGACAAAACACATCTTTTACCGTTCTTGCCATTACATGATGAATGCCAGGAATACCATTAGCTGATGGAGGACCTTCATAAAAAACAAAAGGTTTATTGTCTTTTCTTGCTTCTATACTTTTTTTGAAAATAGCATCTTCTTTCCAGAAATTTAAAATTTCTCTAGAAATAAGGGGGAGATCTAGTTTTTTATACTCTTTGAACACAATCAAAATATTCGTTGATTAAGTGCGAAAGTAATCAATTTATAAAAAATAAATAATTAAATAATAGATAAAAAACTACCCTAAAATTCTATACTTAATCCCATTTGAAAACTTCTTCCAGATTGAGAAATTCCAGAAGCAAAGGTTCTGTAATGGGTGTCAAATATATTATGGATCCCTCCTTTAAATTTTAAATTGTTATTATAGGTATAGTTTGCAGATATTGAAAAAATATTCCAGGAAGGAGTCCCAACATAAGTCCCATCTTGATTTAATGGTGTTTCTTCTAGTCCATCCTCTCCACCATAACTATAATCATTTGGGTTTTTAGCATTACTAAAGCTCCATTCAAGTTGAGCATTTATTTTGGGTCCAGTTAAATAAATACCAGACCTGCCAAAGAGGGGGGGAATTGAAGGCATAGGTCCATTTTTTAAACTTTTATTTCCATTAGTGTACGTTAGACTTCCATTAAAATAGATATTATTGCTAATTTTTAAAATATTTTCAAGTGATGCTCCGAATATATATCGATTTCCAAGGTTTTTATTTGCTAAAGTAGGGATCTCCTCATCATTATAAATTATTGTAGCAGGGTTCTCTGTCGTTAAATCTGAAAAAATTGTGTAGTTAGATCGAACAATATGCCTTGAAATTAATGATCCAAAACTCCTAATTGAAAACTTAATATTACCATTTTCTGATTCATAAGCCATACCTAGATCAATATTATACGCATACTCTGGTTTTAAAAATGGATTGGGTACAATAAGGAATCCACCACTCTCTCTTATTTTTCCAATATCATCAATGTTTGGATTTCTAAATCCACTAGAAAATAACAAGTTAAATTGAGTCTTTTTTAAAGGATTATATATTAGTGCAAGAGTATTTGTAAGAGCCCAATTATTAATTGAAACTTCTGATAATAATGAATTTATTAAGGCCTCTTCTTTCCACGATCCCCCGAGGTCTGTATAAGTTATCCTAGATCCAAAGTTTAGAGAAAGAAAATCATCCAATTCCCAAATAAAATTAATATATGCTGCAAAGCTGTCATAGTAACTTCCATTACTGGGATATCTAGTTGGAATGGAACTAGCTGGTCCAAGAGAAGTTATTTGACTATTATAAACATTCATAGTTCTTGTATAGGCATTAGATGTGACTAAATTATTAATTATTTCCAGGCCATAAGAAGTATTGATTTTTTCCGATGGAGAGGCACTAAAATCTGCATTTAAACTAAAAACCGAAACATCTTCAAACTGATAATCTCTATTTAAATTTTCAAATTTTCTATCTATTCTGGATTCTTTAATATTTTGATAAGCAAGAGTTAAAGTACCCTTTTTTAGCCAAGGATCCCCTCTGTAAAATTCAAATTTTGGAGAGAATAAAAATCTTTTTTGAGGACCATAGTACCATTCGGCATACCTTAAAGATCCATTTCTTATCTCATTTAATTTATCATATCTTTTAATGTTAGAAGAGTTAGAAAGCTGCATATTTATTGAGAGAAAATTTTGTGAATTAAATTTGAATCTAAATTTTTGAAATAAGTCGTATTGACTATAGCTAGTATTTTTTTGAATAAGAGGATTATTATTAACAGAAGGTGAAGCTTTATAAAAAGAATTTGTGTTTTCGGAAAAAAAGTTCGTTAATCCCCAATTATCATAACCATGTGAGGTTTTACTTCCCATTTTAATGTCTCCATAATTTGAAAAACTAATACTTGTTATAGAACCCCATTTTTCAAAACTCCAATTAGAAGTTATGTTATTGATGCTAGATAAATTACCAGAATTAAAGTCTGAGTGAAATTCATTTTTGTTTTTAACATCATCATTAATATTTGGAGTTTTAGTATAATAATGAATAACTCCACCAAGTGCATCAGAGCCGTAACCTACGGAAGAAGATCCAAAAACAACTTCAACTCTTTCCAGGTTATGCGGAGCTACTGTTATAGCATTTTGAAGATGACCAGATCGATAGATAGCATTATTCATTCTTACTCCATCAATAACTAAGAGAACTCTATTTGCCTCAAACCCTCTTAAAACAGGGCTTCCTCCTCCTCCTTGTGATTTTTGTATTCTAACACCTGGGCTTAGCTCAAGGATGTCTGCGCCAGATTGAATTATATTATTTTTAATTCTTTTTGAATTAATGACATTTACTTTTTCTGCAATTTTAGATTTTTCCATTTTTGATCTCGCTACTGAAAGGACAACACCATCTAGATTCTGGATTTTGGGATCTAATTGAATAAAAATATATTTTTTGAGTTTAGAAAGTTTTATAGTTTTTGGATTGTATCCAATAATTTGAATAGTTATTGATTTAGATAAATTAAAGTTATCAAGATTTGCATTTCCTTCGGAATTTGTAATAGTACTTTGAGAATTATCAATGGAAAAAATAGCAACATTTTCTATTGGAGTTCCTGAATTTGAATCTTCTACATGTATAATTTGTGCATGACTTTTTAGTAAAAAAGTAAAAAATAAAATAAACAGTATTTTTTCACTTAAATATTTCATGAAGCACTGATAAAGATTTAGGTGTTTTGAAGTTTTGTAAATGTATACTATAATACCGAATAATTTCATTTAGTATTTCAATACGGATATTATGATTCCAATTTAATGTTTTTATCTGATCAAAATCCATGCCTAAAATTTCTTTAAAATATCTCATATTGGATATACTAAGTATATTTTCTGAATTATTTTTATCAGTAAAACATCCAGAGCTTAAATTGAAGTATTTTTTATTTTTATTCGATATGTTTGGATAAAACCCTATGAATCTTGTAAGTTCAATTAAAAATTTTATGTGAAAATTAGGATTAGGATGATTGCTATCCATCCAAAGAATCATAGTTTCAAGATAATCGTAAAGATTTGAGTTCTTTGATTTTTCTTCTTTAAGAACATTTTTTAGTACCTCAGAAAGAAAGAGTATTATAGAGGTTTTTATTACTGAATTATGGAGGGAAAGAGGCTGAATAACACTAGCTTCTTTAATGTAATTTAATCCTTCTTTTTTTGTTCGATTAGATATAATATTTATGATATTGAAAGGTTGGAAAAGAGCTTTTTTTAGAGTTCTTTTTCTCGATTTTAGGATTCCGTTTAACATGTATCCTATTAATCCATCATTTTTGGTATAGCAATTTGCAATTAAGCTTGAATCTCCGTATTTAATTGTCCAGATAACTATTGCCGAAGTTTTACTCAAAGCGAATAAATTATACTACCCCTTGAGCTAACATGGCATCAGCAACTTTTACAAACCCAGCTATGTTTGCTCCTTTCACATAATCAATATTGGCTTTATCTAATCCATATTCGAGGCAAGAGTTATGAATATCTTCCATTATGTTTTTCAGTTTAGAATCAACTTCTTCTCTTGTCCAATTATATCGTAAAGAGTTCTGAGCCATCTCAAGACCAGAAACAGCAACACCTCCAGCATTTGATGCTTTTCCAGGGGCAAATAAAATATTATGTTTTTTAAAAAAGCTTATAGCATTTGGGGTGGTTGGCATATTAGCGCCTTCACAAACACAAATACAACCATTACTTACAAGTTGTTCAGCATCTTTAATATCTAATTCGTTTTGAGTTGCACAAGGAAGAGCAACAGCACACTGAGTCCCCCAAGGTTTTTCATTGGGAATAAATCTAGCTTTAGGGTATTTTTTAACGTACTCACTAATTCTTTTTCTTTTTATGTTTTTAATATCCATTACATGAGCTAATTTTTCTGAATTTATTCCTTCTTTATCATAAATATATCCTGAGGAATCCGATAGAGTAAGAACTTTTGCTCCAAGGTGAATACATTTTTCTGCAGCAAATTGAGCGACATTACCGGATCCTGAAATGACAACATTTTTATTTTTAATTGAATCGTCAATATGATTTAACATTTCATTAGTGAAGTATACTACACCATATCCAGTAGCTTCAGGACGAATTAATGAACCTCCCCAGGAGACTCCTTTTCCGGTTAAAACGCCTGAAAACTCATTTCTTAATTTTTTGTATTGACCAAATAAATATCCAATTTCTCTTCCGCCAACACCAATATCTCCAGCAGGCACATCATTATTTGGACCTATATGTCTAAATAATTCTGACATAAAGCTTTGACAGAATCTCATAACCTCTGTATCGGATCTTCCTTTGGGATTAAAATCTGCCCCTCCTTTTCCACCCCCCATAGGGAGAGTAGTAAGGCTATTTTTAAAAATTTGTTCAAATGCTAAAAATTTTAGAATACTCAAGTTAACACTCGGATGAAAACGCAATCCACCTTTGTAGGGACCTATAGCTGAGTTCATTTGCACACGATAGCCTCTATTTACTTGAATTTCTTCATTATCGTCAATCCATGCAACCCTGAAAGAAATAACCCTTTCTGGTTCTACCATTCTTAGCAAAACATTTTGGCCATAATAAATATCTTTTGTAATAATATATGGAATAACAGTTTCTGCTACTTCAGTTACAGCTTGCATGAATTCAGGTTCGTTATTATTCCTCTCATTTACTTCAGCTAAAAACTGTTTTATAATTTTTTCCATATAAAGGTTTTGGCTATTAAATTTATGATTTTCTAATCATTTTGAAAATAGTTTCCGTCATTTTTTAAATAGTATTGATATAATGTCTTCTATTTTTTCAATGTATTTAACTTTTATTTTTGAATTATTAGA
>CEQN01073145.1_pt1 | contig 15113 bp, 9 predicted proteins | sample 427011 | NCBI WGS metagenome assembly CEQN01 (sample SAMEA2621277, study PRJEB7988) | marine metagenome | biome: marine biome (ENVO:00000447); feature: deep chlorophyll maximum layer (ENVO:xxxxxxxx); material: "saline water (ENVO:00002010), including plankton (ENVO:xxxxxxxx)" | depth 120 m
CCCCCCACACGGCGGGTGCGTCTCAACTTAGATCACGCAGAAATATCGATCGTTTCGTTGAGAATATCCGCAGATGGAAGGAAGAAAGGCCGTTACTGGGAATTTATGACAAGCAGGCAGGATATTAGATTAGATTTATTCTATGCTCGCATGCCTCTTCCTTTGGGACCCAATTGACTACTTGCTAACACTTTGTATGCGTCATTAATCCATTCTGACAACAGTGGGCGAGTTTCTCGGGGATCGATTATGTCTTCAATATTGAATGCCTCAGCAGTTCGAAAAGGCGATCGCAGCTCGTTCAATTTATCTTCGATTTCCTGTCTCCTCTGCTCGGGATTTTCGGAAGCTTCGATATCGCGTCGATACGCGGCCATAACCCCACCTTCGATAGGCAGTGAACCCCAGTCGCCAGAGGGCCAAGCAACTCGATAGTTCCATCGAGCATTTGAATGATTTTGATGTCCAGCTCCAGCGACTCCGTATGCACGCCGGACGACGATAGTCGACCAAGGGACATCACATTGGTAAATCGCCTGTAGTGCACGGACACCAGCCTTGATGACTCCGGCTTTTTCTGCTTCAACTCCAATCATAAATCCAGGCTGATCGACGAGATTAATGATTGGGATGTTAAACGTATCTGCCAAATCGATAAATTTCAGCATTTTTTCTGAGCCCGGTGTGTCTAACGAACCCCCAACTGCTAGCGGATCGTTGCCGAGGACCGCTACTGGGTAGCCATCCAGTCGCGCAAGCAACGTGACAACAGACCTCCCGAAATATTTGCCAACCTCGAAGATCGAGTCACGATCCACGATGTGGGCGGCTAGTTTACGCACGTCGTAGGGCTGTCTTCGTTCCCGTGGGATAATCGAAAGTAATTCTTCGTCTCGTCTTTCTGGGTCGTCATTCGGTGTTGAACGTGGGGGGAGTTCCCAGCTATTTGCCGGTAAATACGAGAGGAATTGTTTAATCTGTTCGAAGGCATCTTCTTCAGTTTCTGCCTCGTTGTCACACACACCGGAGCCTCGAGCATGTATCTCCGCCCCACCTAGCTCTTCCTTCTCTACCCACATTCCCAGTCCTCGTTCGACTACGGGCGGTCCAGCGGTAAACACCTGTCCCGTACCTTTCACGATCACAGAGAAGTGTGAGATCGCTACTCGTGCGGCCCCAATTCCTGCGACGGAGCCCATTGCGGCGGCTATAACTGGAACTTTAGCCATGGCTTCATCGGCGGTCTCCCAGAATCCTGGTCCGCCGGGAAGATAGGTTCGTCCTATGTCTTCGATTGTTTTTACTGAGCCGCCACCTCCGGTGCCGTCCACCAAACGAATAATGGGAATTCGCAGTTCGAGCGCCATACGTTCCTGATGAGTTTTCTTGTCACCCACATTCCCGTCGGCCGCTCCACCTCGAACGGTGAAGTCATCTCCACCAACCATGACTCGTCGACCGTTGATACTAGCAATACCCATCACATAATTAGACGGACGGAATTCACTCAATTTGCCATCTTCATACGTTGCCTTGCCAGCCAGTACACCTCGTTCTCTGAAAGAATCACTGTCTACAAGGGAAACAATGCGATCTCGAACGGTAAGTTTGCCATTCTCGATATGCTTTTGAACACGTTCTTCTCCACCTAGTCGATAGGCCAATGATTTACGTTCGTTCAATTCATCAATTTCAGGCTGCCATACCATTGGATAAATCTCCTACATGCGAGCTAGTTTGTTGTGATTTTATGAGTCCAGTCGCACTAGTACCGCACCCTCATCGACGTATTGGCCTTGCTCTATTGGAAGTTCGGAGACGGTTCCGGACGCAGGCGAGAGTATGGGAGTGAGCATCTTCATAGACTCTAAAATTACAAGCTCATCGTCCTGAGACACTGAGTCTCCGACGGATACTTTTATTTCGGAAACCACACCAGGCCACTCTGCTTTAACATCAGTCATGTTTTTCCCTTTCGTCAATAAATTCTGGATACGACCGGAGTATAACCAAAGGAGTACCGAAGCGTCACTAGATCTTGATGGACTAACCACAGTGCATGCTACTCTTTCTCACTATAGAGTCACGGGGATCAAATAATCCAGGAGTGCGTACATGCGGGTTGTGGAGATTAGTAACTTAGAGGGAGCTGCTGGATTTGCAGGCAAGCTGTTCCGTCGATGGGGAGCCGAAGTCATACGAGTCGAGTCCAGAGACAGGCGTCCTCCAGAAATACATCGAGATCTCTACGTTAGTGGAGGGAAAAATAGGCTCCAAATTGATTTCAATGATGAAGACGATTTATCTCAATTGGAAAGTTTGGTGAATACTGCAGATTTGCTGATATCTGATTTCACACCAGCAGAACTTGATCGATACGTATCGGGTCCACTTAAGGACAGTATTGCTTGTCCTCAAATATTTATTACAAACTTTGGTCGGCAAGGACCATATAGAAACTACGAAGGAACATCAGCAACACTTAACGCCATGGGTAGTTATACGTGGCTTTCTGGCGATCCTGGAAGAGAGCCGTTGACTCTCCCATCCGAATACTGCTACTACCAGGCAGGAAGCTACGCTTATGTGCTGGGGCTTTCCGAGTTGCTATATGGAAAAAACAATTCGATTATCGATATCTCAGTTTTTGAAACGCTTGCGTCTCTCCATCAGTTCACCGATACGATGTGGATATTTGATAAACAGGTTCGTTCAAGGCACGGGAATCGATTCCAAAATTTGTGCCCGACTACTCTCTTGCCTGCACAAGATGGATGGGTGGGTTTCAATATTCTTCCAAATTTCTGGCCAGCGTTTGCTTTATGGGTGGGCGGTACAGAGCTTGCTGAGAAAGAGGAGTGGTTATTGAACACCGATCGAATGCGCTATGAAGATGAAATAGAATCAATCATCAAGGATTTCCTGAAGGATAAATCAGTCAGAGACGTACTGAAGGATGGCCAGGAAACCTGGAGGGTTCCTGTAGGGATTTCGGTCCCTCTTTCCAAGGTGTTTGATGATCCACAACTAAAGCATAGAGGTTTTTTTAAACCTATTGATGGCCTCGAGAATGTTCAAGCGCCTATATCTCCATTCACTATTTCTGGATTTCAGGCACAACCGGACGAGCAGGTCATGCCTTTTTCAAATTTTGAGGATATAAATATGCCCACTGAAACTCCAGTGTCGGCAGATAAACAAAGGAACCCACAAGAAAGGCCACTTTCGGGTCTCCGTATTGCGGATATGACCAGAATTTGGTCTGGACCAGTTTGTGCACGGATATTGGGCGATTTAGGCGCAGATGTGATCAAGGTTGAAGCGCCGACTGGTCGTGGGCCAATGACCAGCCCAGTCGTGCCGCAGAATAGTGGAGTTCAGGAACAGGATCTTGAAAAGGGTCAGTTATGGAATCGGCACAGTCTAAATAATAAATTGAATCGAAATAAACGGTCAGTATCAATTGACTTGAAGACGGAAGAAGGCAAAGAGATTTTCCGCAAAATAGTGCAGGATAGTGACGTCCTGATCGAAAATTTCAGTGTTCGTGCAATGCCGTCTCTCGGACTTGACTATGAATCATTGCGTGCAATTAATCCATCACTGATTTATATCGCGATGCCTGCCCTTGGTCGTGAAGGGCCCTATAAGGCATACGTGGGCCTGGGCCCGAGCATAGAACCATTGTCAGGACTGCCTGAAATCATGGGGTATAGCGAGAGTGAACCGCGAGTAACATCAATGGCCCTGACTGATGCTGCTGCTGGTGTCACCGCTGCCACTGCCGTGCTCACAGCGTTGCAGCATCGTGAGGAAACAGGCGAAGGGAGTTTGGTCGATTTATCCCAATCTGAAGCGATGGCGGCCTATCTCGGTGAATACTACATACAAACACAGCTAGAAGGCACGGCCCCGTCACGGATTGGAAATGACAGTCCTAGTCATGCTTTTCAGGCAGTGCTCCGATGTGCTCCTCTCGCGACAAAGGAATTCAATAGCCACAAACCTACATCCGATCGGCCGTCTGATGTTCCCTTGACGGGGAATAGAGATGACGAATGGCTAACAGTCACATGCAGAGAAGAGTCTGAGTGGATAGTATTTTCTGAATTCGCCGGAAAGGCATGGCATGAAAATGAATTGTTCCTGAGCCCGGATGCGAGAAGACTCAATAGAAGTGCACTCATGCATGAGATGAATTCATGGTCGCGAGGCTTTGATAAACATGAATTACTGGACGCTCTGCAGAGTCAAGGAATCCCGAGCGGGGCCGTGTTGTCACCGCCTGAATTGCTCTCAGATCGACACCTAGAGGACACGGGATATTTTTCATATACCCAGTGGGCAACTGGCGAAGAACCACAGAGTGACGGATTCCCAGTTATGTACGACGGGCGCCGACGGTATGACTGGTGGTCTGGTCCGCCAGCACTCGGCGAGGCGAATGAAGAAATCCTATCAAGAATTGGATATTCTGATTCAGAGATTGAAACCTTCTTTGAGCAGGGAATAATTGTTGACAAGCCACCCGTATAGGGGTTTAGGCTGTTATGAATGGTGAATCCAGTTAGCAAAGCAATAGTATCGGTATCGGCTTGGGATCCAGGTTATGGAACTAATTTGGATTTCAAAGATTTCGGCGATTCTGATTCCGTCGAAATCGATGATTCGGTCGAATACATTGCTAGAGATTGGAGAGGTATTGAGACTGCATTACCTAGTGACCCACTTGATATTTTTTTCATTGATGGGATTCAAAGGATAGAAGCTCGTTTAGAGATTTTTGCTGAAAATGATGTGGTACCGCGAAGCGCTCTTCTAGGCGCTGTGGGGGCCGGTGTTGTCCACTGGGATCGGAGATTGATGAAATCTCGATTTAAGCAACTACTACATCAGCGACTGGTTGTTTTACCTGTAGGTCTAACACCAGAAACTTTGGGAAGTCTCGATAGTTCGTTGTTACCGTTTGAAATCAGACACTCTAAAGGGTCCGATTTCAGTGACCTGCAAGACGCGATGCAAAAGCAAATGTCAGAATTGGAAGTATCACTGGCAAAATCAATTGACTATGAGCCTGGGAGTCTGGTGATAGCTGATGGCAGGGTACGGCGGGATCATCCGGTATTTGTTGTTGGCTATATCAAAAGTAATGAGAGGCAATATCTTTCAGGTAAACCTGCCGAAGTTGTTCCAGAAATAAAGCTCGGACAGAGAACCCCAATTTTTCGTATTGAGGGCTCATTTCCTCGTTTTTCTTGGTACATTCGTGTAGGGGACATAGCAGGTGGTCATGGATGGCAGGGTATTGCTCGTCTCGAGGTATCAGCTGAGCTATCCATGGATGAGGTAGCTTCATACGCGGCAATGACGACAGAGTATTTGCCTATTGCAGCACCCCCTCTTCATCTTGACCCGCGGGCACCACAAAATTTGATACCTATTGGTGCTCTCGAACGGGAGCTAAGACGTGGCCTGGGTGACGCGGAACTAGTGAATAGGAAACTGCGCGAAGCGGTGTACATGAGATGAGGACTAGGCATGAGTGAGCAAGGAGCTGGCACGGACCGAGTCGGGAGAGTAGTGGGTGACAGTCGCACAAATACCCAGGAATTCAGAGTTATCGTCGATGATGAAGCTTATCTGGCAGTGGACGACTTGGTCGTGGTCTATTCAGATGTCCCTGGGCTCGAATCACCTCTAGCTACATACGGAGTAGTTACAGAAAGTGAGTCGACGTATGAAGGAGTTAGTTATGAGACAGACGTTCGTCGCATAGGTGACTCCGGAGTTCTTCCAGCTGAACGAATTCGAACCGCTAGCGTGTCCATTACTCGAATGATCCCTGAGGTTTGGACTGCTCCACTGGCTGGTGAAGTCGTTAATCGTGCGACCGGACCTTCGCGGGATGACGCATTGTATGTGGATGATATGGGCAGATCGATGCCCGTAGGACTGGCGAGAGATGGCTCACCCGTCTATTTAGATTTAGATTTTTTTGATGGGACCAAGGGCGGTCACATGTCGATCAGTGGAGTATCGGGAGTTGCTACGAAAACAACTTTCGCGTTTTTCTTTCTACGGATGCTTACCGGGGGTTCTTACAAGAGAAAAACTACAGATGATCACGATCTGATTGGTCACTCTTTACAAAATACTCGCGTCTTAGTCTTCAATGTCAAAGGACAAGATCTCCTATGGCTTGACAAACCTAGTTTGGAATTTTCTGATATAGATAGAGGAATGTGGGATAAGCTTGGGGTCGAACCAACTCCGTTCCAACTCGTTCAGGCTAGTAACGAAAGCCAGGCTGACTTAAAGCCAAATATTCCGTCAGTTTCTTTTTGGGCCCCACCAAGGAGTGATTCATCTGCCGACTCGGTGTTGCCTAACGCTAATCGCACTGGAGTGACTGCCTTCTACTGGACTCCGCGAGAATTCATCGATAAAGGCCTCCTTCAGTACGTTTTCACCGATGCTTCAGATTCTAGGAATCAGTTGCAGTTCCTTTTAGAGAGAGTTCAGGCTCAGCTACGCCGTTGGGCAGTAAATGTGGCAGGGACGAATGGAGCTGTAGTCCTCAGACATCCTTCTGAACGGGAAAGCTCTCAGGAAGGCAACAACGCGGTGGCTCCAAGATCGGGAGAGCAGCAAATACATAATTTGGAGGAAATGGTCTCCGTGGTTCGAAGTTACATTGACCCGGACGATATCGATCCCCATCCCGATTGGGTTGGGAGCATTGAGCGGGGTACAGTACTGGCGTTCCTTCGGCGTCTCGAGGCGGCATCCCGTCCGAATCGATTAGGGTCTTTGGTGAGATCTGGCTCTCAGCAAAGCATTAATAGAAATCTCGCAACAGTTACTGTCGTAGACATTAATTCACTTCATGAATTGGCACAGCGATTCGTAGTTGGCGTTTTACTGAAAGACACATTTGAAGAAAAGGAGGAGACCGGAAAGCGAACTCCTCTGTCAATCATTGTGCTTGATGAAATGAATAAATATGCACCGGCACAGGGGGAAAGTCCGATCAAAGACATGTTGATTGACATTGCTCAACGGGGACGTTCGCTGGGAGTTTTGCTGATAGGTGCCCAACAAAGCGCCTCGAGAGTGGCGCCAGATGTGATGGAGAATGCTTCAATACGAGTTGCTGGACGACTAGATCCGGCAGAATCTGAAAGGAATCAATATGGATGGATGCTGCCCTCTACCAGAGCGAGAGCAAAACTCCTGAAACCCGGAACCATGGTTCTTGGCCAACCTGCGGTACCGTTACCAGTGGTTTTGAATTTTCCTCGAACACCTTGGGCCACTAGAGCAGAGGAGCGAGCAGCAGAAACTGATACCGACCTGTTTGAGAATTTGGATTCTTCTTTGTCAGAAGATATTTAGAGCTGGGTCTAATCTACTGCGACCGGTGCTCCACCTGAGTGAGGCTCTAGATAGAGATCGATATCGTCTACGAAGGACTCAATAATTTCTTCGTTCGAAGCTGTCCCATTTTGTGGGCTGTTCTGGATTTCTATTCCCAGCGAATCTGAATATCGTCTATATAGTTCGAGTGAGTCTCCATATTTTTGATGACCAGCAGTGTGCCTAGCACTCGCCATGAGGAGCTCATCGCGGAATGATGAGGAGCTCCGCTTATAGTCCTCTATCATGCAAAGTCCGATTTCCTGATTGTGTGGGTCATTACCCTGTTTCACAGCTCCCATTGCCAGTATTGCAATAAGCGATTCACGTTCGTGGCCTGCCTCGAGATACGCTTGTACATAGGCCACACTCGCATCCTGGTTCAGCACCATCATTGACTCGTCGATCTTATGGAGTAATTGACGCGCCGACATTTGGTCGACTCCCTCAGGAAGACGGAAGGAACGCGCTTGGAGTACTTTGCTGAAGCGAGAAGTTTGATGGCTCTGATAATTGTAGTCTGGCATATCACGAATCAGTCTTGCACACTGGTTGATGAAATTTGCCGCTACATACAAAAGTTTAGTTTTGTGTTCGTGTTCGAAATTTGCATAGAACCAGGCGAGCGTATTCGTATATTCGAATCCATGTTGTGGCATGCTGTACGCCGGAGGATCAGCTATCGCGAGCACAACTCTTGCCGAGGCGATCTGAATTGCATCAAGGATAGCTTTCGGAGAACGACCTGCTTTCAACAAAATTGTGATCGCCTCGAAATAAGCGGCTTCCTCTTCCCTGAGAATTGAGCGAATTAAGGTTTCCTCTTCAATAGGTGATAAGGGGAGTTCTTGCGCGAATAAGCGTCGGTCGGTGTTAGTTGATTGCGTGGCAGCTAGTGAGGATGTTGGGGCTTCTTCCTCGAGCTGATTTAACATTATTTGACCAGCTGCTTCGTAAGCTGAATACCACCTGGGACCAACCGCGATATCGGGGACGCTCGCATAGATCACATGGTGGGCATTATCCCAACCGATTCTGTTCCCAAGTTCGATAGCTGCTCTAGCTCGGAAACTTTTATGTCCGGTAGTGAAAGATCGGTTGTACATGATTCTGTCTTGAACATCCATAAGACCAGCGAAGACCGTATTCGCAAGCAGATCCTTTCTTCTCCCAGTGTCTTCCCAGAGGCCCAGCCATTGTCTATAGGAGTTAGGTACGTCCCCTCGTTCAACTAGTTGAAACCAGTCGGCAACACCCTCCTCAAAAGTCCCTTCTATGGGCTTTGGTTGTTCGTCGTTCCAATGCACCTCAGGGTCTAGTGGCCCCTCAGGATATTTCGAGGCATCATAGACTCTTCTGCCGTAATGACCGGGCATTTTCCCTTTTAACTGATTCCAAATATCTAATCCAGTTGGTACGTACCAGACAGTTTGAGCCAATGGGAGGTGTTCGAAGTGCTTCGACATGTATCCCTCAAGTCGCAGAGTGGCCCCCCCTGAAAGCAAGCAATGGTCATTATTCACGAAGCGAACTATGCCCTGATCAATCTTCTGGTGGTAGGGGACGTGCGTGTAGGGAGCATGTGTTCTCACAGTCTCCGAAAGGATTTCAACTTTAGAGCGGCCCTGCTGAAGGAGCTCGTATAGTGTGGAAGTGGCTGCGATTTGGTCGCGATCGATGATATTTTCCCTAAGTTGCTCGTACGATTTCCGAGCCTCCTTATCGGTGATTGCTTCGGAGATAGGTTCAAGCTCAGTCGGTGCCACCATTGTTTCTACCTTCACTACGTATATAACTTGTCTCGATGTCGACATCGTAACCTGTTTTGTATAAGAATGTGAAGTGCGTAGGTATACATTTCGCTGTCTGTGCGCGGGTATAATGGTCCATATCGTGACACTAAGGATTATTCGTGAAAGTTCTGCACACGTCAGACTGGCATGTTGGAAAGAAACTCGGTTCAGTCGACCGGACTGATGAATTTCTGGCTGCAATTCAAGAATTACATGCAATATGTCAGAGTCAATCTGTAGACGCCGTGTTGCTTTCGGGAGATGTCTGGGATAAAGGCACACCTACGCCCGCCCTGATGGATATCGGGATTGATGCTATGAGAAAACTATCTAACGATGGGGCAATACCGGTGATTGCCATAGCCGGGAACCATGATTCTGCCCCATTTTTTGAAGCTATGGGCAAAATATTGAAACCCTACAACATCCACTTTGTCGGCGATGTAAAGGCTCCTGATTCGGGAGGGATAGTCAAAGTCGATACAAATGGGGGTCCGCTTGCTGTTGGCTGTGTTCCATTCTTCCGAAGGGGAAGTGCAGTAGATCTCATGGATGACTCTTCGGGTTGGTACGGTCAGTACCAAGAAAAACTGAGGAATATTTTTGAATCCTATGCTCGGTCTTTGGCAAATCATCAAAGCCATGGTGCGGTAACAATGCTTATGGCTCATGCTACGGTTAATGGTGCCGATGTTCGTTTGCAGGCAGATGGGCGTGGCGAGCGCTCACTTCACATGGGAGAAGATTACGCAATCGAAGGGTCTGATTTTCCTGCCAGTATTCAGTATGTTGCTATGGGGCATATACATGCGCCTCAATCCATCAAGAACTCCTCAGTTCCGGCAGAATACGCAGGAACTCTTTTGCCGTTGGACTTTGGTGAGCGGAACGAAAGGAAGCGAGTTGTACTTGTAGAGGCTGTTCCCGGCACGCCAGTAAGAATAGAGAGCATCGAGCTTGCGACTGCGTCTAGACGACCACTGGTCCGCTTGACAGGCGACTGGGAAGCAATCATGGATGCACGTAATAAACTGCTGACTGAACTCCCCTTATCTAATCCTCACCTTGATCCAAGCGAAGGCCCTTATTTCGACATAGTGGTGGAAACTGATGGGGCAGATCTAGGTTTGGGCGATATGGTGAGAGAGAACTTCTCTAACGTCGTAAAGGTTAGATCTAACTATGAGCATTTCGACATCCCCGTTGAGTCAAGACGGAATAAGCCATTTGCAGAATCCTATAAGGAATACTTCCAAGCGGAGCACGGACGCGTTCCAGATGCGGATCTGATGAACGTATTCGCACAAGTTCTCGAACAGACCGAGAGTCGACTCGAGCAAGACTTAATGACGACTCATTTAGAAGGTGATGATGCGACCGATTGAGTTGACTATCGAAGGGTTTCGTTCCTACAAAGAGAGTACAACTTTCGACTTCCGTAAAAGAGACCTCGTCGGGATCGTGGGACCGATCGGGTCAGGGAAATCGGCAATATTAGATGCCATTAGCTTCGCCTTGTATGGCAGGACTCCTACTGTGTCCCAGGGTACACGTGAATTAATCAACCGCAGAAGTGCTCAGGGGAAAGTGGAACTTGTCTTCAGGTCATCGGGACGAGGATGGCTTGCCCAGAGAGTGCTAAGAGGCAGTAAAAGCGGCGCAGGTCAGGTCAGTCTGTATGAGTACGATCTGGAAAGGTCGACCAAGGGGCGGCTGGTTGTTGAAAAATCCAGAGAAATGAACGAGCGTATAGAAACAATTGTCGGGGTTGATTTCGATGGTTTTACTCGTTCCATACTACTGGCACAAGGAAGATTTGCTGAATTTCTCAGTGCACGTGCTGCAGATCGTGATGTTGTTTTAAAAGGGGTGTTCGGCCTGGATAGAATCGATCTGATGCGCGAACAGACGGCAACCCTGCTTGGGGAAATGCGAGCCAAAGTTGAAAATTTGCAAGTGACTCATGCTGAATTCGTTGCGGCGGGCCTGGAGCTTGAATTGCTCGAGAAGTCGCATCTTGAAATAAAAGCGATAGTAGGTAATTTGAATTCGTTTCTTCCAACGATGAGGGAATTTGACGAACAGGAACTATACATTCACAAAAAGATGGAAGAGGCCGAACGACGACGGACCGAACTATTGGGATCCGCGAATTCCTTGCCTTCGGCCGAAGAGTCTGAAGAATTGTTTCAGGTAGTTGATATCTGGCGAGAAAAAGAATCAATATCTGTTAAGAATATCGAAGAGACGCAGAGGAAGCTTGATCTAGAGAACCACAGACATAAGGCTCTTGTGCTTGACCTTCCCTCTGACGAACAACTTCAGAGTCTTAAAAAAATTATTTCTGATTCATCAGTGATTTCGGCGGAATTATCTGTGCAACGGGAGACTATACGATCGAAAAGTGCAGAATTAAAGGCTATTTCTCAAGAGATAGATTCTAATCGTGAGGAGGTAATGTCTATTGATCGACAGATTAACGAGTCTACAAGGTCAACATCCGAATCAGAAAAATTACTTGAAACTGCACAGGCAGCAGTGAAAGCTGAACAAATTGCTGATAGAGCCGGAGCACTTCTCAACGATATTCAAGTAGGTGATAAGTGCCCGGTATGTGGCGAAATTATCACAACGCTGCCTGAGACCACTACTTCTGATGATTTATCTAAAGCTATTTCTCATTTTGAAGAGATCAATACTGCATATTTGAAGAGTCGAGATGAGCTAGATGCGTTCGGTAAATCAAAAGCTCTTCTAGATAAATCGATTGAGTTGAAATCCGATACTGCTGAGCAATTAGCTCGTGAAGTTGACGATCTTAATCGTATTGTTGATGAAAAAGAATCCATGATGACTGACTCAATTACCCTAGCCACCCGACAATATCACCAGCTAGGGACACTCGAAGATCTCTCACAATATGTTTTGTCGATTGAAAAACAAATTATTGATTCAGTGGATCTGGTTCGTAAAGCAGAGGAATTATCACTGTCAGCTCGCGATGAGCGAGAGAATATTCGCAACGATAGGGATAAAGCTCGTGCGCAGCTTCAGTCGCTGACCAACCAACTAATGCTATTAGCAGCGAAACTTCCAGGTATAAACACAGACGACCTGGCAGAAAAGGAATTTTCTGATGCTCGAGTAGTACGTGTCCTTCGTGATCAGATTCGTACGGAATGGAAAACTGAAAATGATCGCGTAATGACTGAAATTGAGAGTGTCATAACAGAGAAGAATGTTTTAAGTCAAAAACTGTCCAGAGAACTGGCTCGAGCATTTCCTGATAACGAAATCCCCGATCGTCGTGCGTTCGATGTGCTTTTGGGAGAAGAGAGGGACAAGCTTGTAAAGGCCTCAGGTCAAATCGAGCTTATACGGTCGAAAGTGGAGCGTGCAGAAGGCATAGGTGATGAGCTTCAGAAGCAGCAGCAATATTTGGAATCTTTTGAGGCGTTGAGAAGAGATCTTACCGATTCTCGGTTTGTTCGATTTCTTCTGGAAGGGGAACGCACTGAACTTGCAAGACTCGCTTCAGAGACCTACTCGGTACTTTCGAATGGTCGGTACAGTTTCACTCGGGATGGAAATTTCAACGTTGTGGATGGGTCGATCGACGGTACAGAAAGGAGCGCTCGAACACTTTCTGGCGGAGAAACATTTTTAGCATCTCTCTCATTGGCAATAGCCTTGTCTGAAATGGTGACTCGGGAAGACGGGAGACTCGAGGCATTTTTCCTGGATGAAGGATTCGGCACCTTGGATGAAGAGCATCTTGACTTAGCGATGAGTGGGATAGAACAACTTACCTCCGGAGAGGGAGATCGGCTCGTACTTTTGGTGTCACACGTCGCTTCCCTAAGGGACAGGCTTGAAGATGTCATAGAGTTGGCACGCGACGTCAATAACGGAAATACGACCGTTTTATCAGGCTTGAAGGGTCCAAACTAGTGCCTGTGGCTATCGCGTTGGAGAGGCGTGTGATATACCGTCAGGATGAGCAACGGCTCGGAGCTAATTCTATTTCGACTCGTGAGAGTGGCAGTCAGCCATCGGCAAAGATTTCTGTGGACGATAGCTGTCATGATTGGGGCTGTCATATTTACAGTCTCCTTACCCGAGTTAATCGGATGGGCGATTAATACCGGATTGAATCTCCGGATAGAAGACGGCATCGAAATTGAACCATCCTGGGGACAAATTTCCCTGATGTGTTCGATGGTAATGATTACAGCCATTATTCGTGGATTGTTGGCATACCTGCAGATTTATCTAGGTGAAGCATTGTCTCAGAGAGTAGCTTACGATCTACGGAACCAGTTGTATGATCATCTACAACATCTGTCTTTTGGATTTCACGACAAATCAGAAGTCGGTGAAATTATGCAGCGTGCGACCCAAGATATTGAAGGTATTCGCTTCTTTGTGACCATGGGAGTCGCTCGATTTGTGTTCATTGCACTTCTAATTGTGTCGGCAGTAACTCTGATCGTGGTGGAAAACTGGCGTGTCGGGTTAGTGGCCATTGGTTTCGTTCCTGTCGTCGGTATTTATGCATCCGTGATGTCTCTCAGGATGCGGCCGATATGGCTAAATATAGTGCAACTACAGGGCAGGATGGGGACCGTCTTACAGGAAAATCTAGTTGGGCAACGAGTCGTGAAAGCATTTTCTCGCCAGCGTTTTGAACAAGAAAAGTTTGATGACAAAGTGGACGAACTTTTCCACGAGTCTTACAGGACTTCTAAATACATGGCGGTTAATGAGCCAGTGCTGCAAGGGGCATGGTTGATTGCGGTGGCACTTATTTTTTGGGTCGGTATCAAGGAAATTCAAGCGGATCGTCTGCTTCCGGGCGACCTAATTAAGTTCCAAATATATTTGGTGCTCTTACAAGTTCCGGTCAGATCATTAGGATTTGTTGTCAATATAGTTGCGCGAGCTTTTTCTTCAGGCCGTCGGCTGTATGCACTTCTTGATAGAGAATCCCCCGTGCAGAATTCTCCTTCCGCTCAGGCCATTCAGCCGGGACCAGGGGAAGTGATTTTCGAAGGCGTTAATTTTGAGTACGATGCGGAAAGAAGAGTCCTGGAGGACATCAGTATTCATGCGAAGCCGGGCGAAACAGTTGCTTTGCTGGGGCCAACTGGTTCTGGTAAGACGAGTATAGTGAATTTGCTACCCCGTTTTTATGACGCAACAGACGGCCGTGTCCTGATTGATGGTGAGGACGTTCGGGATGTCACTTTGAACAGTTTGCGTCAGGCGGTGGGTCTAGTGCAACAAGACGTGTTCTTGTTTTCAGCTACCATTCGAGAAAATTTGGCTTATGGGAAGCCAGATGCAACAGACGAAGAAATTATTGCGGCAGCTAAAGCTGCTAGGCTCCATGACTATATTGATTCGCAGCCAGATAAGTACGATACGTGGGTGGGGGAACGAGGTTCCACACTCTCGGGTGGTCAGCGTCAGCGTGTTGCCATCGCTCGAACACTTCTGCTTGACCCAAGGATCCTGATTTTTGATGATTCCACTGCGGCCGTGGATATGCGAACTGAGTATCTGATTCAAGAGGCCCTCAGAACACTTATGGCTAACAGGACTACCTTCCTGATTGCGCAACGACTGCGCACGGTACGAGAAGCTGACCAGATATTAGTTATGAGGGATGGTCGCATTGTGGAGCGAGGCAGACATGAAGAGCTTCTGGCTGCAAATGGCTTCTATAAAGAAATTTACGATTTGGAGTTGAAAGATCAGGAAGATGCAGCAGTCGCTCAATTAGAAGCGGGTGGTGAGTAGCATGGCTTACTGGGGTGGTGGCGGTGCAGGGGGTTGGAGCCAAGGGCAAGGCCCTGCACAACGTGGTGGTAGATCTGATGGCTGGGATTACGACGAGCTTGG
>CEQN01128048.1_pt1 | contig 15075 bp, 15 predicted proteins | sample 427011 | NCBI WGS metagenome assembly CEQN01 (sample SAMEA2621277, study PRJEB7988) | marine metagenome | biome: marine biome (ENVO:00000447); feature: deep chlorophyll maximum layer (ENVO:xxxxxxxx); material: "saline water (ENVO:00002010), including plankton (ENVO:xxxxxxxx)" | depth 120 m
TGTCAGCTCTCGGGCAGTGCGCATCGCTCCATACACTGGATCTCACTGAGTGCCGCAGAGTGACTGATGTATCAGGACTCGGGCAGTGTGTATCGCTCCATACACTCGATCTCAGTGAGTGCCGTGAAGTGACAGATGTGTCAGACCTGGGACAGTGCGCGAAGCTCCATACACTCAATCTCAATTGGTGCATTCGTCTAACAGATGTGTCAAGCCTGGGGCAGTGCGCATCGCTCCATACACTAGATCTTCGTAATTGCTGGAATGTAACAGATGTGTCAGACCTGGGACAGTGTACATCAATCCGTAAATAAATAAGTTAAAAAAAAAAAGTAAATCCATCTAATTTTTTACTCTAAAATTATTTATTTATTTATTTAACATATAATTTTTTATTAATACTAAATGGATTCAATTTATCATAAATATTATGTACAATATTATCAATTAATTTAATATTTAACTTAATATAATTTGTATTAGAATCTATTTCTACTGGTATATATTTATAATTCATATTTAATGCTTCCGCAACATGCCAATGTTTAAAATTTGGCTTATCAGTATTAATTAATTCAATTATATTTGTACCTGGATAACTAAATATTTGATTTATTAATGGTGAATTATATGTTCCTATTATAATATTTGCAGTATGAAATAATAATATCATATTATTTAAATTTTCATATTCATATATAACCCACTCATGTTCTGTATATTTATTTTTTAAATATTCATATAAATTTTTAAACTCATCTTCATTAATTAATGAATCTTTTAAAAGAATATTTATTGTATTATTTGGAACAATATTATATAAATAATTATCATGAATATTTTGTAATGCTTCTTTACAAGGTTCTTCTGGATATGTTGGCGATATTATAAACATATTTTTTATCATATAATTCACATTTACATTATATTGCAATATTTCTACATTATTTATATCTAAACTTACTAAATAATTATGTATAAATGTATCATTATAATATAATAATAAAAGTATTTTATGTTTTTCATATAATTTTGTATGATTTATATAATTTAATGAAAATAATATTCTTGGTAATACTTCTGCTACAAATGTATAATATTCATACCCATCTTTTTGTAATAAATGAAATATAATTGTATTATCATCCGTTATATTCATTGTTTGTTTTGTATTTCGTTCACCTTCAAATATATCATTATAATAAATATTATCATCATCATAAAATAATCCATTATTAGTTACAGTTACATTATTATATTTTAATATCTGTAATTGTTTTGTTTTATCATATATATTCATATTATCCCATTTATATTTATTTGTTTTTTCTAATATATCAATATTATTTATAGACCTAGGATTTAAACGATTAAACTCTGTTGGAATTATACTATTATATATTACTTCTGGATTCTCTTTAATAGTATCATTATTTTGTCTAGTATCATTATTTCGTCTAGTATCATTATTTTGTCTAGTATCATTATTTTGTCTAAGCTTATTTATAATATTTACTGTAAGATTAAAAGAACTAATTGGATTACAATTTTCTTCATACCATTGTCTACAATTATTTGACATTATTGTCCAATCCTCCGATGATATTAAATCTAACTTTTGTAAATCATCTGGACTATTAATACGAATATAATGTACTCCTTCACTTAATTTATTATAATAATTTAAATTAATATCTGCAGTTATTAATGGAACCGTACCTAATGCTAATAATTCTATTTCACGATTACATTTACCACCATATCCACGTAAACATAATCCATATTTAGATTTACCTAATAAATTTATATATTCCGATTGTGTATATCTATATGACTCGGTTGAGTCCATCATTTCAAATACTGATATACTCTGCTCCCACCGTTTATCATTTCTAAATTTATTTTGTATTTCATTTTCTATTTTACCAATAAATATTGAATTAATCGTACGCTCATCATATGATAATACTTTACGATCTATATTATTCAAATATTGCTCAATCATACGAGGACTTCTTCCCCAAAATATCCAATTACTCGAATTCATATTAATCGGATCCGGATTACCAAATAATGCATAATTATAATTAATTGAATCTTCCTCTAACCATAACATTGTTGGACGGTCATATAATAACACATCATTTATTTCATTAAACCATACATGTTTTCCTTCATAAGTTATTATATTACATAAACCATTATCTTGCCATAATGATACTAATTCACGAAATGTATCATTTGAATGATTATATATATCATTTCTTGGTTGAACTGGTATATATATATTTGGTACCGGTTCTTCATGTGTCTGAATAGGTTCTTCATGTATCTGTTCTTCTACTTCTTTTTTGAATCCATCAATATGACTAAATATATGTAATAAATATTTATTATTAGATTTTTTTATTAAATCAATTATTATATTATTAAACATAAATGTTTGTGGATCATTTGAATTAACTATATGTGTATGGATCGTTTTTAAACTTTGACCATCATATAATATAGTATTTGTTAATTCATCTATTGTAAATTTATTTAATCTATCTGTAGGATTTTCACATTGAAATAATCTCCACCAACCATAATCATTAGTATCATCTAACTCAACATATTTATATTTTTTACATAAATATTCTATACTTATTTGATCATTTAATAATTTTTCTCTATTTTCTTCTTGAATATTAAATACAGATTCTTTCCAATCTTTATTTATTTGTTGGTCTGCAATAAATATAATTCCCGCATTATAATATCCTACTATATCTGTTTTTTCTTTTAAAATATTATGTGGACATACTCCTAATGGTATATCATATGGAATATTTAAATTTAATTTATTAAATAATATTATATCTGCATCCAAATATAAAGTATTTGAACAATGTTCTAATGCAAAATCTACTGCATTACATTTTTCAGCCATTAAATCTAGCCAAATCTTTAATTCAGTTAATTCCTCACGTGTTTTATTTGAATACTTATTTAATGTTTCATTTGTTATAATAGTTAAATTTGGATAAATATCTTGTCTATCTGAATTTATTTTATTATTTATATATTCATCACATAATATATAAATTGGTATATCTGGCTCAAATATAGATAAACTTTTAAATAATAATAATAAATCATCATATGAATTATTTGTAGCAACTGTACATATTGATTTTAATTCATGTACTACATTTAACTCTTTTTGTAATACATATCTATATTCAATATCTAAATTTTTATATTTATCATTGATATTATTCTTTGCTTTATTTGCATTATTTCGTAAATTATTTACAGTATCGCTTCTATCATCATTTAAATGATAATGAACCGCTTCAATAGTTAAACATGGATTAATAATCGTATAATTAAATAACTCTTCAAATATATATGCAATCATATTATCACATCCTACTAAACCTAATGGAAAATCACATTTAATATCATTTTGTATAGGAGATTTAAATATCCATGCATCTTGACTATCTATACATGGATTCCCTAAGACACCTTCATAAGTAAATATTTTGACCGGATTATCTTGTCCTTCTTTATATTTATTAATTAAATCATAACGCGATAAACACATAATTAAATTTTCGAATGAATAATTTCCAACTAAATTAATTGTATCATTAAAAAATATATCCGCATTACTTAAAATACAATTATACCCTATTAAATTATTATTTGCATACTCTATCGCATTATAAAAAGTTAATCTTTCATTAATATTGATTTGTTTTAATTTACTACATAATTTACTATCATTTATTTTATTAAAAATAGGTTGTAAATCATATATTTCTTCACCTAATAAATGTACTTCATATATATATTTATTTTTTATATTTTGAATTAAACATTGGTCTATTTCATCTTGACGAGATTTTGAACCGCACTTAAAATATTGACATATTAATACATTTTTTGTTGTATTTTTATTATATTGAATATTATATGTTTTATATAAACTATTTATTGTTTGAAATAAAATTAAATTATTTAAAATATAATTTTGTATATTTAAATTATCATTTTTAGATAAATATAATTGATATGTATTATATATATCATTCGATACTCTAGGATATTTTGATAATAAATTTTGTAATGTATTAATTGTTTTTGATATTAATTGATTATATTGTTCCATATATAGAATTATATTCGTTTTTATTTTAAACTTTATAATATTTTATATTAATAAAATGGCTGATAAACAATCTACCGGAGAAAATATCAGTAATACTATCTTAAAGGAAATAATTAATCCTGAAAATGTAACTTCATTAATAAATGAATTTAAAACTACATTACAAAAAATAAAAAATGAAACTCAAGAACAATTACAACAAAGTGAAATAGTTAAAAATGTTGAGAATGATGATGATGATGATTATTATTCAGATGAATCAACATATACAGAAGATGAACGTTTATCTACAAATGAAGTATTATTAAATAATTATTTTATAAATGATAAAAAAAAAAATATTTGTGAAGTATTAACTGACATTAATAATAATTTAAATCAAATAAATATAAATATGTGTCAATTTATGCAAATATTAGAAAAAAAATAAATTTATATAATATAAAATGTTTGAACTTAATAATCGTTTAGTAAATATTATAGCGATGTATACTTTAATTGTATTAGTAATATTATTACTTATAAAAGAAAATATAATCACTATTGATAATCAACTTATACAAGTTATATTATTATTTTCCCCTATTTTATTATATTTAATTAATACTAAAACACAAGATTTGCAATAATTGTTAATAATAGTAATAATATATAATAGTTAAAACAATCTACTTCATTTTTATTTTTTGAATACTTATGTATACACCAACCCATTAAAATTATACCAATACCTCCTGATATTATAAATGAGAATTCATACTTCCAATTTAAAATATCATAACTTGGTTCTATATTAAATAAATATATTGGAACAATATAATAACATATAAATATTAATAAACCACAACATAATAATATATTTATTGGATTATATTCAATATACTTACTAAAATTTGTTATATAATTATTTTTCCAAAATATACCACATATTAACGCTGGTATTATAAATACAAATATTTTCATAATCGATTTATATGTTATTTTATAATCTTCAAATATAAATATTTTATTCATTGAAACCGCTACTATAAAAAATATTATAAATACTATAAATGCTGCGAGTATAAAATACTTTATATTAGTTTGTATATATTTTAAAAATTCATTAAAACTCATTTGTATATATTTTAAAACTTCACTAAAACTCATTTATATATATATATTATTATTTTAAATTTTTTTTTTATAATAAATCTATTATAATTATCTATTTTCATTTAATATTCCCATTAGTCCTCCTCCATAAAATACTAGAAGACCAACTACTACTACTACTACTACTACTACTAATAATATTTCAATTATATACTTTTTAATATTCGAATCATTACTTTTATTCGATGATGTAAATATATTAGATATTAATTTCCCTAATGATATACATACTAATATAAATATTGGCACTATAAATCCTATTAATATCCAACATTCTGTATCTAACTTAGAGTTATACATAATTAATATACCAATTAGTGAACCTATACATAAAAATACACATCCTACAAATGGTATAAATAACGTACCCATTTTTTCATTACCAAAAAAATTAAATTGTGTACGTGTATTAACATTTAAACTTTTTTCTATATTTATATTTAAATCTTCCCAAATTTTGTTAAATTCTTCCTTAAATTTTTTACTCTTATCGTATATTATACTTTTTATAAATTTCCCTAAAGATATTATATATACAAGACCAATAGGTATTAGTGAATATAGAATAGAGTGATATAATACTTTTATATGGTCTTCTTGATTTAATATATATGATATTATAGAATTTGCCTCATTTTTATATTGTTCTAGTGTTGACTTACTAATTAATATAACAGCCGCATATATATTTATCGATATTACACATACTATATAAAAAAATATTAATATAAAAAATTGTGTACTACCCTTTTTAATTATTTCTTTCCATACAATAACATATGATAAAAATGTAAATATTATTACTGAACTAATTATACATAAATTTTTATAATTATAATTATTTTTAATAATTATATTGAATGTAGTTTTACTACTTAAATCTGTTTTTAAATTGTAATTATTATCTTCATCTATATATAAATATTTTAGATTTTGTGGATCCGTATTATTAACTAAATTTACTGAATATTCATTATTACTTACTTGAGTTTCATTAATAACACTCCACTTAGTTGCTTCTGTAAGAATATTTATAACCCCTATAGTATTATTTGTGTTTAATAAATAGTTATTTGTACTATTATTTTTTAAATACATACTATCTCCATCTTGTATAACTAACCATTCTGTAGTTATATCTTTATTATTAGATAATGAAACATTCTCATCATTAATATGTGTAATATATTTTCCCGATCCTTTTATATAAATATATTTATTATTAATTTTATCTATTATTGTCATATATTATTATTATTTATATATATAATTAAAAAAAATATATTAATTAATTAATTGAATTATTAAAATTACGAATTTCATATTTAATCTCAGATAACTTAGAATAAATATAACTAAATATATCCGGTAATAATATTAAATAATTATCTGTTTCTCTAATATCTAATTCCATACTATTACGCCACTCTTCTAATTCAGAATCATGAACTGGTGCATGTAATTTTCTTATTGTATTCATAATAAAATTAAATATATTTATAAATTCATTATATGTAAAGGCATTGTTTTCTATCATTTGTTTAATAAAATTAATATCAATCCCATTATTAATTTCATCTATTAATTTTGATGATTTTATAGTAAAATTCAATAATATATCTTTTATTTCTACTAATATATCTATAATACAACTAGTATTCGGAGGAGATTTTAATAATTGTTCTTTAATATTATCAAAAAAATGATTCTGTAATTTATCATAAATATTATTTGTTGATAATATTACATTTTTTTTTGTATTAATTAAATTCATTGCCTCTTCTTCATTATTTACTATTTCTAATAATAATTTAAAATATTCATTTTTAGATTCATTAATCTGTTCTATTTTATCATCATATAACATATTATTCCCTAAATTTTCTAAATTTATATATAACGTACAATAAGTATCTATTAACTTATTTTTATTATATGTTATCTGATTATCTAATAAACTATTATACTGTATTAGTAAATTATCTATTATAGAAAAATTACATGTATTTTTTTCTAATATTAATTTATTAATTTCTTTAAATTCATTTAATATATTTTTCGATAATTGTTTTAATTCATCTGTACATTCAAATACATTCGGAAATAAATTTATTATATATAATGTTATATAATTCTTATAATTTATCGGATTAGATACATTCTCACTTATATATTTTAAATATGTTGATAATTTTATTTTTATTAACTGCTCATTTGTAAAATTTATAAAATCCTCAAACTCACGTGGTTTATCAAATTCTAATAATAAAACATCTTTTACTATTGATTGGATTTCACACATAATATATTTATAAAAAAAAAAATTTTTATGAGATTTAAACATATTTTACTTAATATATATTTTTACTCAAATATATTGTTAACTCAAATATATTTTTTTATTGGAATAATAATAGGATGTACTTCTATTCGACATATCTCTAATTCAACTCTTCTTAATAAATACTTATTTTTATGTTGATTTGTTTTTAATTTTAAATTTAGTTTATTAACTTCATTCAATGTTTTCCCAATATAATTATCACATAATGAATTTTTTAATTCTTTTATTTCTTGTGTAATTGTTTTAATTTTATTCTTTATTTTTGTCCGTTTAGTTATTAATTTACCTAACTCTGAAGGAGCTTTTATATTTTTAGCATATTTTATTAACATATTTAAGCGACTTTTACTATATACAACATATTTACTTTTTGTTTCTTTAAGTATATCCGGTATATCATTACAATAAGGACATTGTGTATTACCATATCTAAACCATGTTGTAATACATGCTGAATGAAATTTATGATTACATTCCGGAATTATATATGAATCAGTATTAGTCATATTCTCCATACATATTGGACATTGTGAATCATCATTAGATATATGTAATGACATTTTATTATTAAATAAAAATATATTCTAATTTTTAAATAAAAATATATTCTAATTTTTAAATAAATTAAAATCCATAACATAAAAATTCGTCAAATCCAATTTGATTTAACATATCATAAAAACTTGTTTGTGATTCTATTTTATCTAAATAAACATTCTTATCATTTATATACTCATGATACGATAATTTCTCTAACATTTTATTAATTATAAATCGTATTGGCTTATATGGATAAATAAATACATATGACATTATATATCCATTAATAAATTTTTTTGATTTATATATATGCTTTTCATCCCACATAAATTCTATTATATAATGATTTAAAAATTTTTTAAATGTATAATCTTTACATTTATTCAATAATTGATATATATTTATATTTTTACTATTATTAAGATTTTTACTACTATTAACATTTTGTTTCCATCTATATATTTGAAGCCAAATATTAATAAAATTATATTTTAAATAATCTAATTTTAAATAATCCGGACATACATTTATTATATAATCATCTAATGTAGCTTTTGGATATATTTTAACATTTAACTTCCATTTATATATACATCTTGTTAATAAATAGTGTTTATTATATTTATTAGAATCATATATATTTAATATATCACTAAAATTTTTACTAACACTATTTAATATTTGTAATTTACATATATCATACGTAGACCTACTACTTGGATTAGATACTAATATTTTCTCTAAATAAGGCATTTCTTCTTGTATTTTTTCCATAATGTAAACTTTAACACAATTATAAAAAAAAATAATTTAATCAATTTTTATATTAATATTTATAAATATTATTTATTATACATTTTTAAAATTCGCGCAGATGGATCACGAATATGTGGAAAATATTTTTTACTCGGCATCCAAAAATGAGGAATTATATTTGCCTTCCCTTTATAATATTTTTCGAAAATTTTTCTATAATAATACCCCTCTTTCGTTAACGGTTTATTATGTTTATATATATTATAAGTTTCGTATTCCTCATCAGTTACTTTTGTATCAATATACTCTCTTAAAATTACATGCCATGAATTTTCTTTACTACTTACCCCATCTGAAAATGCTTCTTTTTTCCGCCACAAAATTTCATCCGGTAATAATTTCATTGAATCAAATGCACTTCGTAATATATGCTTTTCTATTTTTCCATCTTCGCCAAACATTTTAAATCTTGGCGTAATTGACATTACATATTTAACTAAATCCTTATCTAAAAATGGTACACGTGGTTCCAACCCACATGACGATATTGAACGATCTGACCTTAATACATCAAAATAATGAATCTCTGTTAATAATTTTAAATTTTCATCATAAAAATCCTTCTCAGACTTTATTTGAGATAACCATAAATATGAACCAAAAATCTCTTCACTACCATCACCATTATATATTACTTTACAATCTGTATTTTCCCTAATATATTTTGAAACTAAATAATTCCCAATTGATGCTCTAACAGTCGTTACATCATAACTTTCAATATGATAAATTACTTCTTCTATTGCATTTAAAAAATCAAATTCTGCTACTTCTATATTATGATGAGTTGTACCTAAATAATCTGCAGCAATCTGTGCATATTTTAAATCTTCACTTCCCTTCATACCAATCGCAAAAGTATTTAAATGACCTTTTTTAAAATTTAAATTAACTAATGCAGATACTAAACTACTATCTAAACCACCACTTAATAAACACCCAATTGGCCTATCTGACATTAATCTTTTTTGAACAGCATTTATTAATAATTCTTTAATTTTTGTACATATCATTTTAAAATCATTATTAACAAATAAATATAAATTCATATTATATTTCTGTATTTCATTAATATAAGTTATATTACTATTTGAATCAAATAATTCTAATTTTGAAAATGTACCCGGCATAATTGGCTGTATATTAATTGAATAATCACTTATCGCTTTTATTGTAGATGCAATTAATGTATTCCCTTTTTTATCATTTCCAATAAATAATGGCCGTACACCAAATCTGTCCCTTGCAATATATATATGATTCATTGATTTGTCATATAATACAAACCCAAATACTCCATCTAATTTTTTTATAGTTTTTAACATACCATATTTTTTATACATATGTAAAATTACCTCACAATCTGATGATGACTTTAATTTAAATTCATTCTCTTCCACTAATTTTTTATAATTATAAATTTCTCCATTACAAATTAAATAATATGTATCATCTAATATCATCGGTTGATCACCATTTTCACTTACATCATTAATTGCTAATCTTGTAAATCCAAATATTATATTTGATGTAATTTGTAATATTTTATTATTATCGGGACCACGAAAATCTAATTGTTTTAACATATTTTTAAAATCATCTAAATTATGATTTTTTGTTATATTACATAATATCCCACACATAATAAATTTATTATATGTTTTTTTTTAAATACATATAACTATTGTTCATTATAAAAAAATAATTTTTATTTTATATTTATTTTATATTTATTTTATATTTATTTATAATCATCAGTACTAAATAACTGTTGTACTATTTCTATTTTATTATCAACGATATTTATTGTCGATAGTTTAATATTAATAGCTATATCATCAATCATCATAAAATGATAATACTTATATTCCTCATCTATTTTATAACATATATTATTATTATTATCCAATACTGCTAATATTCTACATCTAATCGCTAATGAATCCCTTTTCCATGGTTCATATTCAGATAGTTCTGGATGTTTCTTTTTTAAATATTCTTCCATCTCTTCTTGACTATTTATCTCCTTTATATCACCATCATCTATAATTATTACATATTTTACCGTATGTTCATCCGCCTGAAAATCTAATAATAATTTTTTCCCTATATAAACTCCTCCTATAATTTTTTTTAAATCATACAGATATTTTTCATTTGGCTCACCTTTATCTTCTAATATACATACTTTCTTCATTAATTCTAGTTCTTTAGTTGTCATATCAAACGAAATTAACAAATGTTCAACTTATTACAATAAATATATAGTTATTATCAATTTTAATTATTTATACAAATTATATTTATTTTATTTTACATTTTAAGTTTTTAATTTTATATAAATTATATAAATTATATAAATTATATATAATTACGGTTATTAGATTAATATATATATATCATATATAAATATGTAATGCCTTTTAGAGTTGGAACTGATTGTTCTGGAATTGAAGCTCCGATAATTGCTTTACAAAATTTAAATATATCATTTGACCATGAATTTTCATGTGATTGTGATATACATGTTCAAAATACAATTAAAGCTAATTTTAAACCAAAAATATTATATGATAATATATTTAATAGAGATATATCTAATATACCTGATATAGATTTATATATTGCTGGTTTCCCATGTCAGCCATTTTCAACAATTAATCAACATAGAGAAGGCTTTAATGAAATTAATAAAAAAGGAATTATCTTTTTTGAATGTTTAAAAATTTTACAATATAAAAATCCTAATTATTTTATTTTTGAAAATGTTATCGGATTACTAACACATAATAAAAAAAAAACATTCGGCGTTATACAAGCTGAATTAAATAAATTACCTTATACTGTTTCATATTTAATTTTTAATCCTACTGATTTTAATATACCACAAGACCGCCGCCGCCTATATATGATTGGTATACACAATTCTCTTAATAAATCTGTTAATTTTACTACTAATATATCATTAAATAGAACTATTAGAGATTTTTTTGATGATACTACAATTGGTAATAAACATGCATTATTACGCCCTAAAAAATTAAAAATTTTAGAAGATAAAATAATAGAAAAAAAAATAAATGAAACTGATGATTGGATAATTAACTTAAATACAAGCGGTGGCCCATTCGCTACTGCTAAAAAAGATATATGCCCGTGTATAATTACTACTAGTTTTATGTATTATATTACTTCATTACAAAGATTTTTAACAATAAATGAATTAATGAAATTACAAGGATTTCCATCTGATTTTAAAATTGTTGTTCCTAAAATTCAAGCATTTAAACAATGTGGTAATTCAATGTGTATTCCTATTTTAGAATTTATATTTAAACAAATACTTTTATAAATTATTTTTATAACTTATTTTTTAGCTATATACAAAATAAAATTGATTACAATAATTATATTTTTTTATGCTACATAAACACAGAGAAATGACCTTCTGGGAAGAAGTGTACAAAGGCCCTTCTCATGTTGTACCAGGTAGGCGTAAATATCAAAACGCTGATATCAACGCCTCTCTGCGTTTTGAGGTCGACTATCGAAACGCTGAATTTCGTACAGAGTCAAAACCAGATTCATTCTTCATGCAGATCTACTGTAAGAACTGTAAGGAAATCGCGCTGATGGAGCCATGTTCACGATGCACTCTAGAACATCGGCGGAACTGGTATTACACACCGTACCGTCGACACCACGTACAAGTCGCGAGACAGGACGCCATGTCGTGTTCGATTCTGGCGCAATTCCAGTGGTGGCTTTACTACAGCTGGACTCGCCTCCTTCCAGTATTCGTGTCCCACTGGGGATACGATATCCCAGTGGTAATCATGTGCCATTTATATAGGGACTTTATTACGCAGTACAACTCCGTAATGAAGGAACGCGATTGTCCAATTAGGCGGCACTATATCGTACCGCTAACGACAGACGTTAAGTCATACTTCAGGTGCATTGGAGTGGATCTGAAGTATTTGCAGAAGATCCTAAGGGCGGTGCGAATCTTCTTAGAAAGAACCGGTATCTAAGAAGATATACCGTACTTTATTATATTTTTTTTATCTCATCTAATTCAAAAAATAATTTATAATTAATATCATTTTCATTAAAATATAATAATTCATTATTTATCTGTTATAAAATAAAAATTGATTATATATTAATAAATTTTTTACAGTACAATGGAGAAGAAGTCTCCGTCTCCTCCCATGGACCCGTTAGCGAAACCGTTAGAGCAGATTAGGGAAAAGCTTCCTCGTTTGTCAGAAGAGGAAGCACTACATATTGCCGGCATCAAGCCATCCGCAGATATCGTCTTTTATAAGACACGACCCTCCGAGAAGTTTGTATGGGTACTAAATCGTTATGGTTACTTGAGAAAACAACCACTGATACCCAAAAATTCCGGAACCGGGTTTATCTTAACCGAACAATCAGTTCATGGAATGTTTCTATCGATATATCAGGAAGATACGATTACAGCCAAAGATATTCGCTGTATTCCGTGCGAGGATGGTGAACCATGTGGTTGCATAAAAGCACACATAGCGGCAGTACAGAAAATTTACAATCAGGTTAAGGTTAGTTGGGTACAGGTAGCTGCGCTAGACGATCTATCACAGTTCAAGGTGTTAACAGTGACAGGCAATCACGATGATAAGCGGTTTAACACCGTACACGGATTCACGAAATATTTACAATCACAACTTAAAGACCACCGCAAGACAGTGGTTTATCTGCGTGTAATATTACAAACTAAAGAAATACAATATTACAAGTACTGGGATAGCCACCCACAGGTTAAGAAGTCGAAGGAGCAGATAGTAGTTCTTGAGATCACACTATAGCCAAGGTCATTAAGTCTCCACAAAATGACTAACTAAAATATATTTAAAAAAAAGGTGGACCTCTGCGTCCACCCACATTATCTCGAAATCATTCGAGATAAATTTTGAGACTTTCAAGAAACAGTTCATTATATTTTTTTTATCTCATCTAATTCAAAAAATAATTTATAATTAATATCATTTTCATTAAAATATAATAATTCATTATTTATCCAACCTTCATTATTATCTATATCACTCTCATCTAATTTATATTTTAATAAAGTTAATTCATCTAAATTAAAATTATTAACATTATCTAACTTAGCTAATTGAACTATTACATTATTTCCTTTTTTTTTTAACTGTACAGTAATATCCGTATTTGGAACATCTGAATTCGTTGATAAATTTATTTTAAATTTATTATTTTCATCTACATCAATACTAAATATAGTTAGTATTATATCATATAAATTTTGTTTAAAATAATTCATTATATTCACTTTATCAATCTCATCTAAATCATTAATTAATAATCCAGACCTCTCTTCTTCATCTGTTTTAATAGTTATTCTTGGATTTATTAAAATCTCAATTTTATCTGTTAACTCTACATTACTCCTCGGTAATTTTAATATTTCTCTTGTTGTCGCATATACTGAATATTTTTCATCAGATGTCATATGATTTAAATTCGTCATTATTTTCTCATATAACTCTTCATCCGTATATTGTGTCATTATAATATATTATAAAAAAAAATTATTATACTTTTAACTAACTAATTATTATTTAATCTTTTTATATATTCTGTTGCCTTATTCCATATTTCTTTATTTATATGTTTATAACTAAAATCTTGTAATATTAAATTACTAACACTATTTAATAATACTATAACTATCTCTTCTAATTTATTAACTAATTTACTATTATCATTTAAAGGATAACTATAATATAACTTAAATTTATCAAATCTATCATATTTATTAGATAAACAGCTATTCGATTTTATTTTTATTTTCTTCCATCCATCAAAATCTATTACTTTAATATAATCTAATTTTGCTATATAAAAATTTATAAATTTTTGTATTTTTGTTATATCTTCACCTATTCTATAATTTACACTAATTTCATTTATTTTAGATATTTCATTTATTTTAGATTGCGTTGAGTTACATTGTGCCTTATTCATATTATTCATTTTATTTCAAATAAAAAAA
>CEQN01007255.1_pt1 | contig 15054 bp, 14 predicted proteins | sample 427011 | NCBI WGS metagenome assembly CEQN01 (sample SAMEA2621277, study PRJEB7988) | marine metagenome | biome: marine biome (ENVO:00000447); feature: deep chlorophyll maximum layer (ENVO:xxxxxxxx); material: "saline water (ENVO:00002010), including plankton (ENVO:xxxxxxxx)" | depth 120 m
TGTAATTAACGTCAGGAAATTCCTTCAACTCAATTACTATCCCTCGTATGAACCTAGATCCAAAAGGAATGCGAACTAATTGCCCTACCCTTACTTCTAAATGAGCTGGTATTGAATAAGTAAAAGCATCGTCACGATTGGAAGTGCGAGCCTCTACGATTACACTAGCAAATTTTATATTGCTTATCACATCTATCTGATCGCCCAAAACAGCAACTCCAGTGTTGACCACTGGAGTATACAATCCGTTAATTCTTACAGAAATTAGATAATGGCAGTACTAGCGCTTACCGCCAATAGTACGTTCCTTGATCCGTGCAGCTTTACCTGATAAGCCTCTTAAGTAGTAGAGCTTAGCACGCCTGACTATACCCTTACGAACTAACTCTACGCTTTCTACATTGGGTGAGTGGAAGAAAAATGAACGTTCTACGCCAATACCTGAAGCTACTCTTCTCACGGTAAAAGAACTAGAAGGTCCACCAGCCCTCTTGCGAAGTACAACACCTTGGAATCCTTGTAACCTTTGGCGCTCACCTTCTCGAATCCAAACATTTACTTTTACAGTGTCGCCCGATTGGAATTCACAAATTTTTTCGTTTGGCACAAGAGCCACTACATCACGCGGTTCCATAGTTCACCTAAGTAACAATTGAAATAAACAACCCTGAAATTATAGTTTCCTCACTTAAAAACAGCAAGATTCTTGCACCTACCTCACAAAGATAGTGCGGATTCCGAGTTTTATTAATCAATTTCTTTTTCCGTTCCAGCAGTCTATAGACTGCTGGAACGGAAAAATCAGTATTGACAATTAATACAGAGAGAATTATCCTGATCTGGTTGGTGGTTTGAGCGGAGTGGACCCACCCGTACCCATCCCGAACACGGAAGTGAAACGCTCCAGCGCTTACGATACTGGTAGGGCAACTTGCTGGGAAAATAGGTCACCGCCAGCTTAAAATATATACCCGGGCGATGCCCGGGTTTTTTATTTCTATCGCACAATAATTTATTTTCATTTCTGCCAGTTATACCCACTTCCTGGGTTTACAGCCTCAAAGGATAAACATAAAATTTTATGCAAATAACTGACGGTGTATTAAATGGCATACAAGCCTAATTTCGATAATTCTGAGCAACCTACTATGGCTGAATTACTTGCGAGCGAAGAAGCGCATGCTGAACTTCGCACAGGTCGCATAGTAAAAGGCCAAGTTATGGGCATGGATGAAAATGGCATATCTCTTTCCGTAGGCTATAAATTCGAAGGAATGATCCCTTCTAGTGAAATTCGATCTATTTATCCGATGCCTGCGACCGAACGATTCAAAATCGGAGATTCCATCGACGTTATGGTTCTAGACACTAAAGCGCGAAATGGTCAAATTATGCTTTCATTTGACCGAGCCCAATCGATCACTGCTTGGGCCAAAGTAGAAAATTCCTTTGAGCAAAATGAATCCGTTTCGGGGATAGTAACTGGGCATAACCGTGGAGGCGTTGTAGTCAATGTTGACGGCTTACAGTGTTTTATCCCGCTTTCCCATGTAGTTCTTGAGCCCGGCTACGATCAAGAAGTTGCGCTCACGAGAAAACTAGGCAACACAGTCACAATGAAAGCTATTGAAGTAAACCGCAAGAAAAACAAAGCAGTCTTCTCAGAACGTAATGCAACTCAAGAAGAAAAAAATATATTAAAGGGTGAGCTTCTCCAAGGACTAGTGATAGGAGACCGCCGCGAAGGTACGGTAACGGGCATATCAAAATTCGGAGCATTTGTCGACATTGGCGGAGTAGATGGACTTGTCCATTTGACAGAATTATCTTGGAATCCCGTTAAAAAAATTGACGATATCGTCAATGTCGGGCAAACCGTTAATGTTGAAGTCATCAGCATAGATAATGAATCAAAGCGAATAGGCCTAAGCATGCGAAGGCTTACTCCTACTCCATGGTCGGATGCGTCCGACAAATATTCAGTAGGCCAACTTATATCTGGCCAGATAACTAAGCTGTCGGAATTTGGTGCTTTTGCCAAGGTTGGTGAAGGGATTGAAGGACTAATTCATATCTCAGAATTGACTGAAAAACACATCAATCACCCTAAAGATATTGTGACCATTGGGGATACACTTGAATTGAAAATCATCAGCCTAGACCCGGTTCGCCGCAGGCTAGGGCTCAGCCTAAAACAAACTGCTGAAGATGAGGATTGGCCAACCGAATATTTTGATCCTGTTGATTGAGGTATCGCCTTATCTCGGTTATTGTGTTTAGATATGTAGAGGAGACTCCATGTCAAGCAGATTTGAAAAATTTTCAGAACGTGCAAGAAGAGTTCTTTCGCTCGCCCAAGAAGAGGCTCAGCGTTTCAATCATAACTACATTGGTACTGAACATATTCTTCTAGGCTTGGTCAGAGAAACTGACGGAGTTGCCGCACGCGTTTTAAGTAGTTTGAACGTTGAGCTTTCAAAAGTTAGATCAGCGGTCGAATTCATTATCGGCCGAGGGGAGCGACCTTCCCCTGGAGACATTGGCCTAACCCCTCGAGCTAAAAAAGTTATTGAACTTGCTGTTGATGAAGCACGCAGGTTAAGCCACCACTACATAGGTACAGAACACCTTCTAATTGGTATTATGCGAGAAGGCGAAGGAGTTGCCGCTGGAGTGCTTGAAAGCCTCGGGGTATCACTCGATAAAGTACGAGCTGAAACTACTCGTATCCTCAATCAAAGCGTGTCGCAAGGTAAATCACAAAGTCGGAGCAGTACCAGAACTCCCACGCTTGATCAACTAGGAATTGATTTGACTAGCTCAGCCCGCGCTGACAAATTAGACCCTGTAATAGGACGCAGTAAAGAAATCGCCCGTGTATTACAAATTTTGAGCAGGCGTACAAAAAATAATCCTGTTCTTATCGGTCCCCCTGGCGTGGGAAAAACTGCAATTGTCGAAGCACTGGCACAGCAAGTCACCTCAGGTGATGTTCCTGAGAATCTAGCAAACCGCAGAGTCGTTACTCTGGACATGGGGGCGCTTGTTGCAGGCACTAAATACCGCGGTGAATTTGAAGAGCGGCTAAAAAAAGTAGTGGAAGAAATTAAAGCCGCTGGTAACTGTATTTTATTCATTGACGAAATGCACACCATGGTCGGAGCAGGTGCCGCTGAGGGTGCAGTCGATGCCGCTAATATTTTAAAACCTTCGCTTGCTCGTGGAGAGTTGCAATGCATAGGGGCAACCACCCTAGACGACTATCGTAAATATGTGGAACGAGACCCTGCTTTAGAGCGTCGTTTCCAGCCAGTAAATGTAGAGGAACCTTCTACTGAAGAAACTGTCGAAATTCTTAGAGGGATAAAAGCTAAATTCGAAGAGCATCATGGCGTTACTATCGAAGACGAAGCACTACAAGCTGCTGCTACTTTGGCTTCGCGTTTTATAGCGGATCGCTACCTACCAGATAAAGCAATTGATCTAATGGATGAAGCTGGCTCAAAGGTCAGAATTCGATCAAGCGGCACTCCACTATCTGTAAAAGAATCCAAAAAAGTTTTGGAAACAGTCCGTCGTGAGAAAGATGAAGCAATCTCTCAACAGCAATATGAATATGCTGCAGAGCTCCGAGACCGTGAATTGAAACTTGCTGAAAAACTACAGCAATTACAAGAGGAGTGGCAGGCAAACGCTGATGAAGAAAAAGATTCAGTAACAAGTGAGGAAATAGCAGAAGTAGTAAGTATGTGGACTGGAATACCGGTTACACGTATGGCTGTTGAAGAGACGGAACGATTACTTAAAATGGAAGAGCACATACACCATCGAATAATTGGTCAAGATGAAGCTGTTCTTTCGATAGCGAAAGCAGTTCGTCGCGCACGGGCAGGATTAAAAGACCCTCGTCGACCAATCGGTAGTTTTATGTTCTTAGGACCAACTGGAGTTGGTAAGACTGAGCTTGCGCGTGCACTTTCTGAGTTCATGTTTGGATCTGACGAATCTATCATTCGATTAGATATGTCTGAATTTATGGAACGTCACACCGTAGCTAGACTTATTGGTGCACCTCCTGGGTATGTAGGCTACGAAGAAGGAGGGCAGCTAACCGATGCTGTTCGCCGACGCAGCTACACGTGCATTCTATTAGATGAAATTGAAAAAGCTCACCCCGAAGTATTCAATCTCCTGCTTCAAATATTTGACGATGGGCACTTAACTGATGCAAAGGGCCGCAAAGTAGATTTCAGGAACACTATAATTGTGATGACATCGAACATTGGGTCAGATTTAATCAAGCGTGATACTTCATTAGGCTTCGCTACTCTAGAGCAATCAAAGATGGAAGCCAACGCCTACGATAAAATGAAATCAAAAGTTGAAGAAGAGGTTAAACGCTTTTTCCGCCCAGAATTCCTTAATAGAATAGACGGGCAAATCGTGTTTCACGCCTTAACCCAAGAGCACATCGTGAGTATCGTAGACCTCATGTTGAATGACGTCCGAAAGCCGATGCTTGAAAAAGGTCTTAGCTTAGATGTAACAGAAGCTGCAAAAGCATGGCTAGGAGAAAAGGGATATGACCCAACATTTGGAGCCAGGCCTTTGCGACGCTTGATTGAACAGAAAATTGAAGACCCACTATCTGAAGATGTCCTCAGCGGAAAATTCCAGCCAGGTCAAACAGTTATTGTAGATGTTAACGAAGACCCTGAGCTTGATTCTTTGTTAATAAAACATGAAACCCAAACTGAGCCAGCCCCTACTACTGCATAGTAATTCCACTGATAACAACTAAATAATTGTTATTTTGTAAGGCACTTGACACTCTCGCCTTGCGCCAAAGCAACATATGCTGCAGTATGAGGTCTTATGTTACGGCCTACCCAAAAAACTCATTTTCTTTGCCAGGATTGTGGTCATTCGTCTCCTAAATGGAATGGCCGCTGCCCCTCATGCCATAGCTGGGGGACTTTAATTGAATTTAAAGAAGAAAGTCCATCTGCCTCCAAACAATATAGGATTCCGGTTAATACGGAATCACAAATAAGTACACTCGATGAACAACCCATTTCAGATGGCTCCCGAATTAGTTCCGGGTTAAGTGAGTTTGATCGTGTTCTAGGTGGAGGATTAGTAGAAGGGTCGGTGCTTCTTTTAGCAGGCGATCCCGGAATAGGAAAGTCCACAATCCTACTGCAAGTTGCAAACTCTTTAACCCAGCAAGGGAAAAAAGTACTGTACCTTTCTGGTGAAGAATCTGGAACACAGGTTCGGATTAGAGGAGAGCGACTAGGAGTAGACACTTCAAAAATTTATTTCTTGTCTGAAACCGATACTGAAACTATTGGTCCTCATCTTTCAGCCTTATCGCCTGATATTCTAATCATCGATTCGATACAAACATTAACATCTTCCACCTCAAGCTCTACTGCTGGAAGCATCGTGCAAATACGCGAATGTGCTCAAATTTTCGTGAATTGGGCTAAATCATCAGGAAGTCCCACTTTTTTTACTGGTCATGTCACTAAAGAAGGGTCTATAGCAGGCCCTAAAGTACTTGAACACATGGTAGATGTAGTTCTTTCATTGGAGGGAGACTCTTTCGGTAATTTACGTATGATCCGAAATTCAAAAAATCGATTCGGGTCCACCAATGATGTCGCATTATTTGAGATGACAGGCACCGGACTGGAGCAACTAACGGATCCTTCTGCAGCTTTAATTAGTGAACGCGATACTTCTTCTCCTGGATCATGTATTGCAGTTGCGCTTGAAGGATCTCGCCCCATCCTCTGTGAAATACAAGCTTTGACAAACCCTTCAACTTTTAACCCTCCTAGAAGGACCATAACCGGGGTGGATTTTAATCGCAGTATGATGATATCCGCGGTATTATCGCGACACGCTAATGTACAACTTGGGAACCAAGATTTAATGGTCAATGTCCCTGGTGGATTACGTATTTCAGAAACCGCTGTAGATTTACCTATTGCAGTAGCCATAGCCTCTAGCTATTTAGACAAGCTCGTAGACCCATCAAGTGTGATTATTGGAGAAATAGGACTCAACGGAGAAACCAGAAGTGCTTCAAACCTTGAAACTCGAATCAATGAAGCCTATAGGCAAGGGTACACTAAAGTAATCGTACCTCATTTCAATCAATCTAAATTTAAACTAAAACCCCCTATTGAAATACTGCCTGTAAGCAATTTAAGGCAGGCAATAACGCTATCTACAAAGTAGTAAAAACTTGTACTACATCTGAGTCTAGTAGATGATGAGATAACAGAATGTGCATATACAAGGAATAATTGTGACTACACCTAACCCTAAGAAAAGATTGCCTGAATGGCTAAAAGTACGATGGGTTGGTGGGGAAAATTATTTGGGCATGCGTAAACTTTTGCGATCTGCAGATCTTCACACTGTGTGTGAGGAGGCTAGTTGCCCAAATATCGGAGAATGCTGGGAACGAAAATCCGCTACATTCATGATACTTGGAGACATATGCACACGTGCGTGTAGATATTGCGACGTAACTAGTGGAAAACCTCAGACTCTTGATTTGCAAGAGCCTCTACGATTAGCAAAAACAGTGCAGACATTAGACCTCAATTACTGCGTCATCACATCAGTTAACCGTGATGATTTGCCTGATGGAGGTGCCTCCATTTTTGCAGAATGCTTAAATCAAATAAATCGCAGTTCCCCTAACTGCAAAGTTGAAATTCTAACTCCTGATTTTGCAGGGAATCTGTCGGCTTTGCATACGGTATTGCATGCACAACCTGCCGTCTTTAACCACAACCTGGAATCTGTACGCCGAATATTCAAATCAGTCAGAAGCAAAGGTGATTATGACTTATCCCTCTCTATCCTAGAGGAGGCTCAGCGCTATGCGCCTGATATTCCTACTAAAAGTGGGCTTATGGTTGGGCTAGGAGAAACAGCGGATGAACTTCACGAAACATTCAAAGATTTGCGCAATGTTGGAGTCAAATTGCTTACAATAGGACAATATTTGAGGCCTTCACAAAAGCATATCGAGATGGACCGATTCTATACACCTTCTGAATTTACAGAACTGGAACAAGATGCCTACAGTTTAGGTTTTGACAGTGTTGCAGCCGGACCACTTGTACGTTCTTCATACCACGCTGACGAACAGCACGCTGCAGCAACCGCCATTTAGCTTTTCCGAACTCTTACATATTCAATTAATTTCTCCAATGAAGATTTTGATCTAGAGTATGGAAGCACCTCTAGGTTCAGCTTCGCAAGTTCACAATAGTTATCCACAACATCAAAAGATTCTGTAAGAGCAGACGAATCTTTGATTCTATCCACTAACTCTCGTAGGTCAATTTCTTCTCTACTGCCTGCTTTAAGCCTTAACAAAACGGGATCTTCTGGGTAACTGTTAGCGTAAATTAGTGCAGGCAAGGTAATGGTTCCTTGAATCAAATCATTCCCCACAGGCTTACCAAGTTCTTCTTCGGTACTAGTGAAATCTAAAATGTCGTCAATTATCTGAAAAGCGATCCCCAAGTTAATTCCGTACTGCTTCAGGTTTTCTGCGTATGAAGGTTCTGAGCCACTCAAAATTGCCCCTGATTCAGCTGCTGTACATATTAATGAGGCAGTTTTGTCATAGACACGTTGTTCATATTTTGCTATATCTTGCGTCCAATCATATACAGAAAAACGTTCAGCTAATTCTCCACGAGCTAGCTCCATAATTGTCTCAGAAAATCTTCGGATTACTCGTATATTCTTTGTATCGCATACAAACATTGCTGATGTAGCAAAAATATAATCCCCTAAGAGAACTGCAATATCATCTCCAAATATGCTGCTTGCAGTTGAACGTCCCCTTCGTAATCCCGCCTTATCTACCGTATCGTCGTGAATCAAAGTGGCTATATGTAACAATTCCACCGCAGTAGCCATCGTAATAACATACTCATTAATCTTTAAGCAGGCGGCCCCTGACAAAAGAGTAATGATTGGTCTAAGCTTTTTACCGCCGCTTATAACCGCATGTGAAACTACATCATTTGAAAACCCTGAAGATACCGCTAGATCTTGTAAATTGGATACGACACTCTCTAATTCTGTAATTACAGGCTCAGAAATGTAATTACTAATCTCATCCAACTCACCGGTATTAATCGAATTAGGCACAGTCAATTCCTCAACCATTCATCCTAGTTTTGAAACCATTTCATCAATGATTGAATCTTCTAACTTAGTGAAGAGCGGTGTCGGAGGAAGAATGTTAGTACCCGGCAAAGGTTTTTCTATTGCCCAACCTAAATTCTGAATCTCGCCAGTTTGCCCAAGCAATTCATGAAGCTTTTGTGAGCTAAACGGTATAAACGGATACATAACTATACGAAGTACCATAAGTACACAAACTGCTGTGTACAATGTTGTCCCTGCCAATGCAGGATCTTCTTTAATTTGCTTCCACGGAGCACGCTGATCAAGGTATCTATTGGCCTCACGGCTAAGCAACATCGCAGTACTTAATGCTTCCCTTAGCCTGACTCGACCCAAGCTAGAAGCGACTTTATCCATAATTTCTTCGCACTTATCTATTAAATCTTGGTCCACCTTGTCCAAAGCATTAGGAGTAGGAATTCTACCTTCAAAATTGCGATATATCTGAGTAAGCGTCCTATGGACCAAGTTACCAAACGTGGCTACCAGTTCGTCATTATTGCTTCGAACATAATCAGCCCATGAGAAATCTGAATCACCTGTCTCCGGAAGATTAGAAATTAAATGGTACCGCAAAGGGTCAGGATCAAACCTATCTAGGTACTCAGGAGCCCAAACTGCCCAGTTACGGCTTGTTGAAAGCTGACGTCCCTCAAGGTTCAAAAATTCATTAGCTGGTACGTCGTACGGTAAAATATAGTTACCATTCCCCATTAGCATCGCAGGCCAAATAATAGTATGAAATGGGATATTGTCCTTTCCAACGAAGTAATAGGCTTTAGTGGAAGAGTCCTGCCAAAATGGTCGCCAAGCTTCTGTGTCTCCTGAAAGCTCAGCCCATTCCACGCTTGCCGAAAGGTACCCAATAACAGCTTCAAACCAAACATAAATCCTTCTGTCTTCATAACCAGATACAGGAACTGATATACCCCAATCTAGATTTCTGGTAACAGCACGATCTTTAAGGCCTTCACTGAGAATTCCTTTAGAAAAATTACGAACGTTTGGGCGCCAATATTCTTTCGGTTCAATCCAAGAAAGTAATTGATCCTGGAAAGCACTAAGCTTTAGGAAAATGTGGTTTGAATCCCTGATCTCGACTTGATGGCGAACCCCATCAAGTACGTAAGCTATGTCGTGAAGATCAATTGGATCCAATATTGCTCCACAATTGTCACACTGATCACCTCTAGCATCAATAAATTCGCAATGGGGGCATGTGCCTCGAACATACCGATCCGGTAAGAATCTATCAAATGAAGGAGAGTAAGCTACTTTCATCGACGCTTCATACAAAAATCCTTTTTCCCATAATGAAGCCCAAATTTCATGAGTGATTCGTCGGTGAGTTTCCGTCATTGTTGTTGTAAACAAATCAAACGAAACGCCAAGTCGGTCCCAAGTATCCAAGAAGGATTTATGGTACCTGTCAACAATATCCTTGGGCTTGAGGCCTTCAGTGTCTGCTCTCATAGTAATAGGAGCTCCATGGCAATCGCTTCCCGAAACCATAAGTACCTCATTACCGATCATTCGATTAAACCGGGCAAAAACATCAGCCGGAAGATAGGCTCCTGCTAAGTGCCCTAAATGTGCAGGCCCATTAGCATAGGGCCAAGCTACTCCAATCAAAATTCTTTGCGACATGGATACTTAATTCTAACAGGATCCTGAACAATTAGCAGTCACTGGCCTACTCTGTTTCCCAAAATCTGTAAGCAGAGCGTCGCGAAACTCCAAGCTCTTTAGACACTTTTTTCGCAGCATCTCTACGACTAAATCCTTGTATTTTGGCTTTCTCCATAGATTTTTTCACAACCTCTATATCAGGGGGTTTTTCTATGGAACCTTCGCTATTACCTAGTATTACTAATACGAACTCTCCACGAGGGTTTTCAAAAAATTCAGAAGCCTCTTTGACAGTTCCTCTGAAAATCTCCTCGTGCAATTTAGTCAACTCACGGCAAATTGCTAGTTCTCGGTTTCCGAAAGTTTCCAAAATTACCGCTAGCAGAGATTGAATGCGATGAGGAGCTTCAAATATCACTATGGGTTTACTATATGTTTTATGTCGCTCTAGAATTTCTTTACGAACATTGGTAGTACGAGCTAAAAAGCCAAGGAAAAGGAATTCATTTGCTGTAAAACCGGACACTGCCATTGAGGCTGTGAGGGAAGAAGCACCGGGCACACTTACGACTTTAATCCCTTGGGCATAGCATTCTGCAACCAATGACGCTCCCGGATCACTGATGCAAGGTGTCCCTGCGTCTGTAACAAGCGCAATATCAATAGTGCTTAATTTCTCTACTATATTTTTTACTCTGTCACCCGAGTTATGCTCATTAAAACTAATAATCTTTTTTTTGAGAGTTAGGTGATTAAGTAATTTTCTTGTCCTCCGTGTGTCTTCCGCGGCAATTAACTCGACTTCTCCCAAAACCCTTACAGCACGAAAAGTAATATCTTCCAAGTTGCCAATTGGAGTTGCGACAATGAATAACGTTCCTGCCATAATTAAGTTGACCCTTTCGTCCAATTGGTATAATTCAATTATGTACTATAAACAGTGACTCTGGGGTACAAAAGGAAATTATGGAAGCGTTATACAGCGAAGACGAAAAATTACTTTCAAAAAGCATGAGGGAATTCGCAGACAGCGAGATTGCTCCAAACGCGGCACGATGGGACGAGAACGAAGAATTCCCCTGGGCAAGCGTTGAAGCCATGAAAAAAATGGGACTCATGGGCATGACCTCTCGTCCTGAGTATGGAGGTTCAGGCGCTCCCTACGCTGAGCTTGCAATTGCCAGTGAAGAAATCGCACGCGTATGCATGTCAACAAGTACAACTCTTTTAGCTCACTTATCTTTAGGTGTTTCCACTATCGACAAATTCGCCAATGCCGAACAGTCTTCAAGATTCTTACCTGAAGCAAACGCTGGGAATAGCATAGTGGCATGGGCATTAAGTGAGCCTAGTTCAGGAAGTGACGCAGCAGATATGCAAACTACTGCAGTACGGCAAGATGCTGATAGCTATATCCTGAACGGTTCTAAAATTTTCATTACCAACGCAGAAGAATCAGGAGTAATAGTAATTTTTGTTGCCACTGATAGAGCCGCTGGTCACAAAGGAACCACAGCATTTGTAGTCGATTCAAATGCGAACGGAATTACCATGAAGCCCATGCACGGAAAACTGGGAATTAGAGGCTCGGGTACAGCTGAAATTAACTTTAATAACGTGGAGGTTCCTCTTTCAAATAGGCTCGGCGAAGAGGGGGAAGGGTTCAAAATTGCGATGACCGTGCTAGATTCCTCCCGCATATCACTTTCCAGTCAATCAGTTGGTATAGCACAAGGAGCGTTTGAAGCCGCCATAAAATACACCCAACAAAGAGAAACCTTTGGGGAAAAACTTAAAGAGCGTCAAGCGCTTCAATTTATGCTTGCCGACATGCATACACAAATTGAAGCGGCTAGGCTACTAACTCGAAGAGCAGCTCAGCTTAAAGATAACGGCCTTTCGCACAACCGAGAATCAGCAATGGCAAAGGTTTATGCTTCTGAAGCCGCTCATTACTGCGTGGATAAAGCTTTACAAATCTTCGGAGGCTATGGGTTTTTCAAAGAAAACCCTATCGAAAGAATGTATCGTGACCAAAGGATAAGTGAGATCTACGAAGGGACATCTGAGATTCAACGAATTGTAATAGCACGTAGCTTATTGAAAGAATATGCCGTCGATTAAATTCTACAACCAGGAAAAACCATAATGACTTTATCAAGTAGTGATACACGCGTAGGGGAATTAAACCATATTGGGATTGCCGTAATGAATATAGAAAAATCACTCGAGCAATTTTACGAACTTTTTGACTCCCCTGAAGCTTCAATCTTAGTCAATCATGAGCATGCGGTACGAGGAGCATTCATCGAACAAGGAGAAACTCACATAGAGTTGTTGGAGCCACTTAATGCAACATCGGTAATTGCCAAATTTTTAGAAACCCACGGAGAAGGAATCCACCATATGGCATTTACTGTCGGCAACGTAGACACAAAGGTTTCGGAGCTACAAAAATTAGGTATTTCAATTATCACCGGCCCTAGAGAAGGATTCACTGGTCGAATAGCGTTTACAAATCCTACTGATACTCACGGAATATTAATCGAACTGGTAACACCATTTAACCAATCCCACAATGAATGAACCAAGCAAAATCCTAATAGGAAAGCCAGGACTGGATGGGCACGACAGAGGTGCAAAGATGGTCGTGCGACTACTGGAAGATGCTGGCTTTGAGGTATTTTTCACCGGCATAAGGAAAACACCGATTGAAATCGCTCAACTTGCAAAGGATAAGCAAGTGGACGTGGTGGGTATAAGTATATTGTCTGGCGCTCATATGGAATTGATACCTGAGGTAATCAACTGCCTTCAATCTCTCGGCTTAGAACACGTCCCTGTAATAGCAGGAGGAATCATTCCCTCTCACGATCGCACTATGCTACTTGAGATGGGAGTTGCCGCTATATTTAGCCCAGGTTCTCGTTCGGAGGAAATAATTGCTAGAGTGGCAGAAATTACCGGAAGTAAAGTTCATATACCAGATCATACATAATTTCTATAGACTGAAAATTGAGGTATAATCCCTTGGTTGTTCAAGGTGCAATATGGAATTAGACTTCCAAATTAATGTTTCGCAGCTGCTTAAAACTAATGTTGGCTCTGTCAAAAAATTCGGATTAGATCAAGCTATCCTCGATCTTGAGGACGAAGATAGCGCATCAAAAATCGATGGGGAAGTACTACTGACTCGAACCGACCGAGGTGTCTGGGTATCAGGAATAGTAGAAATATATATATCTCTAGAATGTAGTCGATGCTTAGTTCATTACTCTTCATTAAACAAGATCGCTATCGATGACGAGTTTTTACCAAGTGTCGATATAAATTCTGGCGCCAAGTTGCGATATGCTGACACCGAAATCAATCAGGATACTTACAGTATCGACGCGCACCATGTATTAGATTTGAGTGAGGCATTACGTCAATACCGATTGTCTACAATGCCAATTGCGCCCTTATGTAGAGTAGACTGTAAAGGGATATGTACTGAATGTGGAATAGATTTAAATGTATCAAGCTGTTCTTGCGAACCATACCAAGACCAACGCTGGGCAAAACTACGGGAGTTACTGAATACTAATGGCACCATTACCTAAACGCAAAAGATCCAAATCCAGAGTAGGGACAAATAGGGCGCATCAAAATATCAAGCTTGGAAGCTTAGTCGAATGCCAGCGTTGTCATCAACCTATGAAGCCGCATCATGCATGCCCATCGTGCGGGTACTACCGAGGTAGGGATATCCTGAAAGTAGAAGCTGAGCTTCAATAGCGCATTTATGACAACATCTTTCCTTTTCCCTGGACAAGGTTCTCAAGCGGTAGGTATGGGTAGTGATCTTTTTGCTAATTCTAATGCTGCAAAACTTGTCTTTGAAGAGGCAGACTCCGTATTAAAGACCTCATTATCTAAGCTTATTTTTCAAGGTCCTTCCGCCGAGTTAACACGTTCTGAAAATGCACAACCTGCAATACTTTGCGTAAGTATTGCAATGCTGCGTGCAGCTCAGGAAGTTAAAGACCTAGCCACTGCTAATTATTATGCAGGCCATAGTGTTGGTGAATACACTGCATTGGTTGCATCCAATGCACTATCCTTTGCTGACGGTTTGCAACTGGTAAGAAAACGTGGAATGTTAATGCAATTAGCTTGCGAAGCTCAACCAAGCTCTATGGCAGCCCTCATAGGTTTAGATTACGAAGGTTCACTTGAGGCTTGCCTAGGAACAACTGCACAAGTAGCAAACGTCAATTCTGCGCAACAGATCGTAATTGGCGGACCACTAGATGGATTAGAGCAAGCTATTGAAAGAGCAAAATCCTTAGGCGCAAGGCGGGCCATAAATTTAGACGTTGCAGGAGCGTTCCATACTGAAGTAATGCGCCCAGCGCAAGAACCAATGGAAATAGAACTGGAAAGAATTCGTATAAATACCCCGATCTCTCCAATAATCGCAAATACGACAGGCGATCCCATTACAGAGCCTGAACAAATACGCGCAGAATTAAAGCAACAGTTATGCGGATGCGTCTATTGGCTCCAATCCATGCACACATTGATTAATGAAAAAGTAAGCACCTACATTGAATTTGGGCCTGGTGGCGTATTAAGTGGATTGGCGAAAAGAATTGCACCAGAAGCTCGTGCCATATCAATGGCGAGTTACGCCGTGCTAGATGATCTACCTTGAATATTTAGATACTGGAATAGACCTGTGATTCAGCCTACAAAAACCCCGATTAAAAAAACCCCACAGCGAAAAGTGCGGTTACTCGCCCTAAAAGTTCTATATGAATGTGATTTAACAATGCACGATTGGGCTTTTGCCCTGGAGTCTCATTCTCCAAAAGGGAAAACTTCTTCCAAAATTAATGCATTAGCTAGGGAAAAAATCGAAGGTGTACTTAATCAAAAAACATCCCTTGACGAAATAATCCAGTCGCTAGCTCCTACATGGCCTATAAGTCAAATCTCAGCAATTGATAGGAATGTTCTACGAATGGCCATATTTGAACTGCAACAGGGCTCGACAATCCCGATCAAAGTAGTTATCAATGAAGCTATTGAAATTGCAAAGGATTTCGGGAGTGAAAATTCAGGGAAATTTGTTAACGGAGTGCTTGGTTCTTTGTTAGATAACTCAAATGAAATCATTACTAACTTAAGGCATAATAAAGTTTTGAAATGATA
>CEQN01014684.1_pt1 | contig 15019 bp, 12 predicted proteins | sample 427011 | NCBI WGS metagenome assembly CEQN01 (sample SAMEA2621277, study PRJEB7988) | marine metagenome | biome: marine biome (ENVO:00000447); feature: deep chlorophyll maximum layer (ENVO:xxxxxxxx); material: "saline water (ENVO:00002010), including plankton (ENVO:xxxxxxxx)" | depth 120 m
ATTCAATTAATAGATGATAATATTGCAATTGTTAATGCTAACTTTTCAAGGTATAAGGATGATGATACTATGTATGATTCAGGTTCAGCGCAATATCATATGAGATTAATAAATGATGAATGGAAAATATTTGCCCTTACACCATATACTAAAATCAAAAATTTAGATTAATAATTATTATTCTAATTCATTTTCTTTTAATGCTGAAATAAATGAAGAAGCAATTAATCCTGTAGGAATAGCGATTATCCCAACCCCTATTAAAGTAACTATTCCTGTAAATATTTTTCCCCCAGTAGTAATAGGATATATATCTCCATAACCAACTGTAGTTAAAGTACAAACTGCCCACCATAGACAATGAAAAATCGATTTAAAATTTTCAGGTTGTGCTGAATTTTCAAAAAAATATATTCCTATTGATGAAATATATAATAATATAAATGTTATAAATGAAAATAATATTAATTCATTCTTTATTTTAGACAGTGCAGCTTTTAAAGTAATCATAGATTTATTAAATCTAAATAATTTAATAAGCCTTAATAATCTTACAATTCTTATAGATCGTAAATCAATATTTGTAAAAACATAAAATGGTAAAATAGCAATTAAATCAACAAGGCCATAAAAACTAAAAATATATTTTACTTTTTTATCTGCAACATAAAAACGTAATAAATATTCTGCAGTAAAAACATATATAATAATTAACTCGATAATATTTAAATAAGATATAAATTGGGGAGTTAAATCAGGTAGTGTTTCAATTGAAAATGCAATTATTGACAAAATAATGAAAAATTGAATAACAATATCAAATAAATAACCAATTTTTGAATCTTGGTTTTCAATTATATTTTTTATTTTATTTTTCATCTTCTGGTATATAATCAAATAGTGTTTGTGTTTTATAATTCATCCTATTTTTTCTAGCTGCTTGCCAATGCGATTGATTTAGTAACTGTTTTGCATTTTCAAAATTTTGAAATCCTTCATTTCCAATACCATGATTCCAGTTATGTGCGCCCCTACTTTCTAATATATTTTGATGATTAACATCAAAAATACTTTTAATAACACTAAGATAAGAACCTCTACATATTGATTCAGAATTTTTCTTTAAAAATTCATAAAAAGTAAGTTCACCTCCATTAGTAGCCTCTATATTTAAAATAGCTATTTGATTACCACTATAATCCTCTTTTATATCAAATGTAATATCTTCTATCATTTCCCATGAGCATATAGCACTTACATTATCTTGATCATCCCATTCATCAGGATGAGGAGCATAAAATCCATTTTTATCTACCAAAACCCATGAAACTAATTTTTCTCCCCAATAAGTGCAAGGAACTAACCACCATACTTGTTTTGTATGATTATAAAATATAGGCTTATGAATATATTGAAGTGATGGAATACATTTCTCATATGTAACATGATAATTAATAAAAGTAATTTCATCATCTGATAACACTGGACATAAATCATCAATATCCTTAAGAAAGGTAGGAAATTGAGCCCTACTCATAAGATTTGCAAAATCCTCAGTTTCAGCCATCCATTTTTGAATAAATTTCGATAAAAAAATATTTTCATCATCTGATCTATTCTTATATGAAAGTGCCATATATGCTATATTATTAGATCCAGACATTTTCTTCTGCTGTTAATGATCCTCCTGAATCACCTGTATTAACAACTCCTTTAGGTTCAATTAATAAAACTTTACATTCATTTTCAGCATAAGGTTTATGTTCAACTCCCTTTTGAACAATATACATTTCTCCTTTAGATAATTTCACTTCACCATCTCTAAACTTAATACCCATTTCACCATCAATAACTATAAAAGTCTCATCTGTCTTCGTGTGACTATGCCACACAAAGTCACCTTTAATCTTAACAAGTTTGAATTGATAGTCATTCATCTCAGCAATAATACGAGGCGACCAATAATCAGAAAACTTAGAATATTTATGAATTAAATTAATTTTTTTTGACATAGTAATATTTAGCCTATTTAAAGTATTAAAAATCCTTCACTCTTTTTGCAAAAAATCATAAATCTATTAATCATACTAGATATATCTATTTTTGCATCGTCATCTGCCCATGCACACTCTTGTTCAAGATACTTATCTAAATCATTATTATCTTTATGAATATTAAAAATATTAATAGATTTTTCTCCATCTATAAAATGACCAGAATTTGAATTTCCTGCTTCAAAATCATCTTCACTAACAGCATTGATAAAATTTATATAACTCCAAATAGTATACCAATTCCTATTGCTACAACTAAACTTAATAGAATTTCCGGGAATTCCTCTTGATTCTAGATACTCCTCTAAACTATCATAACTAACACCATTCATTACTATACTAACAGGAAATACAGGAGTTGTATCACCTTCATGTTCTGTATCAATTTTCATACCAATTAAATCAAAACCCATTTCAATATCCTCAATAAAAAATTAATCTAAAATTATACTTACTAAAGCAATAATATCTAAAATATTTAATAATTGATCATTATTAATATCAGATAACCATAATTGATCATTAGATGGATACTCAAATTCTAAAATAAAATTTAATAACAGTATAACATCTAATATATCTAATACCAAATCCAAATTAATATCACCGATTTCACCAATTCCAACAAATCCTTCATCACAAATCCAATCTGATTCACCACAATCATTTAAAGTTTCTATACAATATTCATAAATAATTTGAGGTTCTACAAATTGGTCATTATAAATTAATTCTTGGCCATTAGGTATTACTGATAATTGTATACCATCTCTATAGAGTTTATAAAATATTTCACCTGCTACAGGTGTCCACTCAATATCAATATAATCTATAAAATCACCATCTGATGCCATAACCATATCAATAGAATCAGGAGAATTCTTTCTACTGCCATATGAACATACTAATTCTGATTCACCACAATCATTTACAGATTCTATACAATATTGATGAGTTTGATTCTCTAAAGCTGAATAATCAGTATACTGTGTTATAATATTATCAACTTGAGCAATTAATTCATTATCGCGATATAATAAATAATAATCTGATATATCTTGTTCCCAGTCAAGTTGGACATAATCGCAATAATCTGCGTTAGACGCTAAAAGTTCTGAAATACCACTAGGATTTTCACATGAATAAAATACCTCCATCCTAACAAAATCAACACTATAGTTATCCTCTGATCCTACAATAGGCTGAAGATTACCTTCACACCAAATATTTTCAAGCTGATCAAGTGGAATAACATAAGGACCATTTAAAGTATATTCTGTACTTAAAGTTGCTTGAAAATTATTATTCCAAGAACAATTATTATCTCTTATTGAAACATTAGTTTCAGACCATGTTGGTAAAATATCACACTGTGCTCCTTGGATATAAACTCTAACTTCTGTTATTTCATCATATGAAGGTGCCTGAAAATTCCACCAAGCTTCACCATAATAATCAAACGGATTATACCAACTATCATTAAATCCAACTACAACACAATTACTTGCATCAAGACATGAGCAAGTATTACTAACTTCACCACTAGAACCATAATAATTACTACCATAAATTGTTTGTACCCAATAATCTCTTGTACTAGGATATTCATAATTATCATTAATAATACTTAAATAATTATCTGATAAAATATTTAATAAATTTTCATAATAAATGCTATCTATAATACGATGATAAGAACCAGGACCACTATATAATTCTAAATTAGGATTAACATCGCTAACTAGAGTTAATAAGCTATCATTAATTACATCAATTTGAATAAGATATAAATTATCTGTATTAACACTAGCATCTATTCTTCCATAATTAGTGAAATTTCTATCAGCAAATCTTGAATTATTATCCGCAAAAACGAACATAACAAATACTATAAAAATATATTTAAACATAAAGTTTCTTTCATATAAATATTGAATGTATGTAATATAAATATAATGAATAACCCTTATAAATCGCTATTTTTATTGGACCCTGAAATTACTCACCTAAATCATGGTTCATTTGGAGCATGCCCAAAACCAATTTTTGATTCTCTTATCTCTTGGCAAAAAAAATTAGAGTTAAATCCTGTCAAACATTTAGCAGTCGATATTTTTAAATATCTAGAAAATTCTAGGCAACATTTATCTCAATATATAAATTGCGATAAAGATGATATTGTTTTTTTCCCAAATCCAAGTACAGCTTTAAATGCTGTTATAAGGAGTTTAGATTTAAAAAATGGTGATGAAATTTTAACTACAAATCATGAATATGGTGCATTAGATAAAACTTGGAATTTTATCTGTAAAAAAACAGGGGCAAAATATATTAAACAAAACATTAGTTTGCCATTACAATCAAAAAAAGATTTCATTAATACATTTATTAAAGGTATTAATAAAAAAACTAAGGTTATTTTTATTAGTCATATTACAAGTCCAACAGGACTTATTTTCCCTATAGATAAAATTTGTAAAATTGCTAAAGAAAATAATTTGTTTTGCATTATAGATGGAGCACATGTACCTGGACATATTGATTTAGATATTAAAAAATTAGACCCAGATATATATACAGGGGCATGCCATAAATGGATGTGTGCACCAAAAGGAACAGCATTTTTATATGCAAAAAAAGAAATACAAGATTACATTGATCCACTGGTTATAAGTTGGGGTTATAAATCAGATAGACCTAGCCATTCAAAGTATCTAGATTATCATCAATGGCAAGGAACAAATGATCCTTCACCATATTTAACCGTTCCAGATGTAATTAATTTTTTAAATAAACATAATTGGAATGAAGTTAGTACAAACTGCAAAAAAATAAATATTGAAGCAAAAGCCTTAGTGACTAAATCGTTAAATAAAAGACCTCTTTCAAGTGATGAATTTGTTGGACAAATGACAGCAATAAAAATTAAATGTAAAGATCCTATAAAATTAATGGAAATACTTTATCGAGATTTTAAATTAGTAGTTCCTATTGTAAAGTGGGAAGAAAATATGTTGCTGAGATTTTCAATACAAGCATATAATTCAATGGAAGATATTGAAAAATTAATTTTTGCTATCAAACAACTTAAACTTTAATATTTTTCCAATTACCTGATTTAAATCGAATAAACATAAAAATCGCTATAAAAACTAACATTATGCCAAAGCTAAACCATGCACCCCAATATCCATAACCACAATAAATACCTAAAAAATAACAAAGTGGTACAAAAACGAACCAATGATTTATTATATCAAATATTGCAGGAATTTTAGTATCTCCTGCGCCTGTTAAAGCAAACCATAAAGTAAAACAATAAGCATCTATTATTTGAAGAAAGCCAATAAACCTTAAACCAGGTACAGCAAGTGCGATAACTTCATAATCTTCTATAAAAAAAGGAATTATATAATCAGCAAAAAGAATAAAACACAAACCAACACTACCCATTATGTATAAAGAACCTCTTAAGCTTTCATTAATTGATAATTCTGCTTTATCTGGATTCTCCTCTCCAAGATATTTTCCAACAAGAGTTGCGCAGGCTTGTCCCACACCAATAGCAGGCATGAATGATGCATGCATAATTTTAAATATAATTTGAGTTGCAGCTAACTGAACAACGCCAATAAATGCAATAATTTTATAAAAAATTGTTAAGCTTAACATAACTAAAAATTCTTGTATAGCTAGAGGATATGCAATTATAAGTTGTCGCTTTAACATATCTTTATTTATTTGCCACTTAAATACTTGATATTTATCTATTATATCTTTATTTAATAAATAATAAAAATAATGAACACAACTCCAAATTGTAGCAATTAATGTTCCAATAGCAGCCCCTTTGACTCCAAGTTCAGGAAAATTAAATGGAACCCATAGAATAGATAAAAAACTAAAAATAGTAGGTGACAAAAATTCTTCTATTTGATTTGAACCAAAGATTAAACCTACATTTAAATAAAGATTTAATAAATTGGATGCAATTACTACTTTCATATGAATTTTTGTTTTTTCAATTCCCGTATAAAAACCTTGAAAAACAAAATTTGCATAGATAAAATAAATGCTCAAAAAAATATATAATGAATATTCAATACATAAACTAAGTGTTTGTTCATCTGTAAGAAAAAAAGACATGATTTGTATTGTATTAGAATAACAAAAATATGTTAGGGGGATACCTATAAAAAAAACAAATAAATGCATATTCCGGAAAGCTACACCACATTCATTATATTTTTTTTGGCCTAATCTTCTTGATACAACTGCTTGGGTACCAGTTCTAAATGCTATACCTAAACTCATAACGGTCCATGTCACCATGGATGCCATTCCAACACCAGCTATAGCCTTAGCTCCAATATGGCCTACCATTACCGTATCAACCAATCCCATAAGTACTCTACTAATATTGCTTACTATAACTGGAATTGCTAAAGCAAAAATATATTTAAATAGTTCTTTATCTCTAGGTAGAAAAAAACTGAACATTAATAGCCCATCATATCACCACCGCCACTATTATATTGTGAGCCTTTTTTAAATTTATTTTCTTTATAGTCTCCAAATCTATAATCAAATGAGATTGTAAAGCTTCTTCCTTTTCGTTGTCTCTCATAATCCATATTATCTATATATGTAATATTATCAAGAATATATTGGTTTGAAGTTTCAATGCTAAATTTTTGTGAATCAAATAAATCATTAACTTTAAATATAAAAGAAAATTTTGTTTTAAAATCATATTTAAGAGCAAGATTTGTTCCGCTCATAGGATGAATTGTACCATCTGTTAATTTTGCAGACCACATCCAAGTATTCATATCAAGCTTTAAATTATCTTTAATTGTAAAACTAGAATTCGCAAATAAAGATGCTGATGAAGTATTACCATTTTGATCAGACTCTATAGTATTATCAGAATTAGAACTAGATGAAAGTTTCCCAAAAGTAATATCTCCTCCAAATTTTAAATCCCACCATTTATAAGGTCTTGTCATCATGAAAACCTCTATACCATATTCTGTTTTTTCAGCTATATTATCATGAGATAAAGCGTAATAACAATCAGTAATACAATTTTCATTTTGTATAAAAGTATCTTCCGTTTGAATATATTTGTCCATATCCCAATCAAAAACATCTGTGATAGAAGTTAAAAATAAGCTAGAACTTAAATATCCTATTTTTAATCGATTAGAATAACTAATCTCATATTTAAAAATATCTTCTGGATTAATTACAGGATTACCAATATGAACTTGATTAGGTTCACTAAAACTTCTTGGCAATGGAGATAAATACCAATCCCCTGGTCTTTCTACCCTTCTACCAAATCCAAATTTCATATTACCTTTTTGCTCTCCTAAATCATAATTAAAAAATAAAGATGGATAAATTGTCGTATAATTTTTATTATATAAATCACTTTCTAATTGTTTATTAATCAAAAATAAATAGAAATCATTATCATCTAGTTCATTACTAATTTCACTTGAATTTGCTTTAAAATTTCTCATCGTATTTTCAAATCTAGTTCCAAACTTTAAACTAAAATTAGATTTTATATAATAACTAACATCAATATATGTAGCTAAAATATTTCGTGAATTATTAAAATCATACTCAGCAATATTATTATAATTAAAATAATTACTGTGTCCATTTTGCTTATCGAGAATACCAATTTCTAAGAGATTTTTTTTATCCGGGACTTCACTTGAAAAAGGATGTGTATAATCTATTTTAAACATATACTCATTACTCTCTTCTTTTTCAGAAACAAATAGTTCATCAATACTTTCTAAATCTGATTCTTTTTCAAATTGAGAATTGGTTTCCATTGTAATTTCTCTGCCATCGTCTAATTTCATTATATATCCTGCGATAAATCCTCTTTCATAACCATCTCTATTGGTATCAGTATTAGTTATAGACGTTAAACCGGTAGGAATTGAATCAGTTTGCATTATATCCAATTTTAGTTTATTATAATCTGAATAATTTAGATCACAATAAAAAGTTCTGTCCTCTTCTGGGTAAAATTCTAAACCCAATTTTAAATATTGATTTTTTCTATCACCATTAAAATTGCTAAATCTTTTATATCCCTCTAAAAAATTATTTTCATTACTAATTATAGTTCTATCCCTTTTTGAATATCCTTCACTTTCCCTATCTCCATTTGTATAAGTTGTAAATAAATTTAAGTTATCTTTAAAATAATTTGTATTGATTGAAAAAGTTTTAGATCCAAAACTATCAAACCCTACTGTAGTTTTTCCTGAAGTTCCCGTATATTCATTTCTCTTTGTTATAATATTAATTATACCGGCCGTGCCATCAGGGTCATACTTGGCTGATGGAATTGCAATAACTTCAACTTTTTCAATCATCGCAGCATCTAAAATATCAAGATTATCAGCCGACTTCATTCTGCCATCAATCATAATATTTACTGATTGATTACCTCTTAGACTCACCTCCCCTTCAGTATTCACAGTTATAGATGGAAGACTACTTAAAACATCTTCAGCGGTACCACTAACTGCAATAGACATATCCTCAACATTATAAACTTTTTTATCAATTTCTTCTTGTATAAATGGTTTTTCATCAACAACATCTACACCTTCTATTTCAACTGCCTTCTGATCTAATTTTAATACTCCTAAATTTTTATTCATATTTGGTGGGACTAGAAGTTGATTTTCTAGTAAAATAGTTTCATACATTACATGTTCGATTTGTATATTATATTTACCTGGCTTAACATCTTGTAATATAAAATATCCATCTTCACCCGATATTGTACCATCATTTAAAGTGTTATCTGATGATTTAAATAGCTTTATTGTAGCATAAGGGATAGAGTTATTAGTAGAACTATTAACTAATTCTCCTTTAAATGATCCTGATTTAAATGACTTATAACTATCTTGTGATAATAGAAATGAAATTGAAATTAATAAAAGAATGATTCGCATTTATTTGCTCCGTTTTAAACTTATAAATTTAATTCAATTATGTTAGTTTTTAAGGCAAATTTTTTATTATTTATTAGAAGATCCAATAAAACCAGAGCTCATTACTGAAAGAATAATAATTGTTCCTCCTATCCAACCCCATAAACCAATAATATCTCCTGCAAATAAAACAGAAAAAAGTGCAGCAAATAATGGCTCCAAGCTCAATAAAATCCCTGTTTCAGTAGCACTTAATATTTTTTGTGCCCAAAGCATTAATATAAACGCAATAAATGTTGCTAGAGCTCCCGTTATAAAAAGTGCAATTATAACTTCTTGAGTAAAAATATTTATGGTGAATACAGTCATTCCTTCAAAAATCAATGAACATATAAGTGAAAATAATGATACGAAAAAAACCTGTATCATAAAAAATCTAATTAAAGAAACTCCCTTTTTAAGATATATATCTTGTAAGATAATATGTATGGCAAATGATACTGCACATCCAAAAGTGATAATATCTCCACCTACAAGATTTCCATTAAAAGGATTCAATAAAATAAATAAGCCTAACATAGCAAGAAATACAATAAACCAAATTTTATTATTTATTTGTTGTAGGCCTGATAAATATAAAAATGTGGGCACAAGTATAACACTAACACTAGTTATAAAAGCAGAAGTACTTGAACTTGAACCTATATATAATAAAGATTCTTCCCATAATCCAAAATTTTGGAATGCATACCCCATACACAAAACTATACCACACCATATACCTCCGACTAATTCATTTTTAGTAATATTAAACACTTTTTTATTAATATATAAGAGACCTAGAATGAATCCTATTCCGAATCTTAATGTAGCAAATATAAATGGAGGAGCTATAGATAAAGCTTCTTGAACCATTTCAAATGTAACACCCCATACAGCAGCAGTAAAAACCATAGCAATAATAGCTAATAAACGTTTATTATTCACTTTTTTCTCCAATATATAAAGTTGCAACACCAAATGTATAATCCTTATAGCTTATATTATTAAATCCAGCATTACTCATTTTATTACAAACATCTTCTCTACTTAAAAAATGATCTACTGATTCAGGCAAATATAAATATGCGTCTTTACGAGATAGTATAGCTCCTATTAATGGAATAACCTTGTTAAAATAAAAATTAAATAATGGTGTAAACCATTTAGAAGTAGGTTTTGAAAATTCAAGTATTGCTATTTTCCCATTTTTATCTAAAACCCTATAAAATTCAGACAAAGCTATATCATATTCACCTATATTTCTAAAACCAAATGAAATAGTTAGAGCATTAAAATAATTATTATCAAAATCCATTTTTTCTGCATCACCAACTATAAATGTAATATCTTTAGAATATTTTTTAGATTTTTGTTTTGCAATATCTATCATATTTTTTGCAATGTCTAAACCAATAATCGATGATTTATATTTTTTTAGAAAACCGAAAGCGACATCACCCGTACCTGTTGCAACATCCAACAACCTATCATTAGGACTAAGCTTAATCGTATTAATTAAGCGATTTCTCCAATATCTATCAATACCAAAACTAGATATAATATTAATGAAGTCATAAGTTGATGAAATATCATTAAACATTTGTTTAACATACTTCTTCTTTTCTTTGCCTTGATGTATAAATTTTGCCATTGGTTAATTTTTAGATTTTATTTGATATTAAAATATACATTCTATACATGTTAAATTTTCAATAGATTTAATATATAATTATTAACTAATTACTATGCCAAACGATATAATAAATTACTTAAAGAAAACTCTAAAAATTATTAAAAATAATAAAATTTTATTTAAATATACGTATGAAACTGCTTCTTTAAATAAAAATATTACAAGCTCAATATTTGATAGTGATTTTGAAACATTTCGATTATCTTACAATAACATAGAATATATCGGCATTAGTCGATGTAAAGAATATGTTTTAAACTCAAAAAAGGATTTAGAAAAATTAAATAAAATTAAACTTAATATTAAATCTTTTGGAGATGACAAAAATAAAGAACTTAAAATATTTGGAGGTGTAGCCTTCAATATAAATAATAAATTAAATAAACCTTGGGATAAAATTCCTGTTGGGCTTTTTGTAATACCAAAACTATTAATCACCAAAAAAAATAAACGTTACTATATAACCTATCATTGTTTATTAGATAAAAACTCTAATTTAGAGAATATGATTAATGATTATGATTCTATTATTAATTACAATAATAATATTAAAAATAAAATTAATTTAAAATATGAAAAAGATTATCCTAGCAAATTAGAATATCAAAAAGCATTTAATATTTTAAATGATAAAATCAATAGTGGATTTATCGATAAGGTTGTTCTATCAAGAATGAAAATTTATTCAACTTCTAATAAAAATAGACTTATAAGAGATCAAAGTAATTGCACCAATTTTCATTTTGATTTAACAAAAAATGAACGTTTTATGGGATCTACGCCTGAAAAAATTATTGAAGTTATTAATAAAAAGTTATATACAAATGCCATTGCGGGGACATTAAGAAAAAATCAAGATAATATGGATTTAGATGATTTTTTAATAAATCAAAAAGAATTATCGGAGCATCAATATGTAATTAAAGATTTAATAAATAAATTAAAAAAATTTTCTGATAATATTACCTATTCAAATAAACCGAGTATACTTGAACTAAAGCATTTATATCATCTCAATACACCCATTAAAGGTATGATGAATAATAAATATCACATTCTAGAAATATTATATCATTTATATCCTACTCCTGCTGTTTTAGGGACTCCACATAATAAAGCGCTAGATCTAATTTTAAATAATGAACCTTTTGATAGGGGATGGTACGGTGGATGTATTGGTTGGTTTGATCTTAAAGGTAATGGGAAATTTGATGTAACTATACGCTCTGGACTACAAAGGAATAATAAACTTTATCTTTATGCTGGCTCAGGATTGGTTAATGGATCTAGTAAAGAATATGAATGGGATGAAACCCATGAAAAATTTAAACATCTTATTTCACTCATTAACTAAAAGAAATATTGAAAATAAATTTATTCTATAATGCCTTTTCTAAAGCTCTATTAATTCTTCCTATAAACTCATTTGGATTATCCAATTTAATATTTTCAGCTAGTAAAGCTTGTTCATAAATTAATAAAACTGAATCATTAAATTGCTTTGTTTTAGACATCTTAAGCATTTTCTTTACAATCTTATGCTTAGGATTAATTTCAAGAATTGGTTTTGCTTCAGGCATGTTCATTTGCCCCATTTGCTGAAACATTTTTTGCATTTGAGCACTTGGATCACTACTATCAGAAACAATACATGATGGTGAATCAGTCAATCGCGTAGAAATAATAATATCTTTTACTTTATCACCAAGAACTGCTTTCATTTTTTTAATTAATGGATCGCAATTAGCGTTATCTTTTTTATCATCTTCTGTTTGTAATTCCTCTAATGCATCAGAGTGATTGATTGATTTAAAGGTATTTTCTTTGTATGTGGTTACAGATGAGAAAACAAATTCATCAATCTCATTATCCATAATTAAAACTTCTATATCTTTTTTATTACAGGCCTCTAATAATGGAGAAGATTTAATAGTTTCATATTTTTCACCAGTTATATAAAAAATAGATTTTTGATCTTTCTTCATATTAGAAACATATTCAGATAATGAAATCCATGAGTCTGTTTTATTAGTTCTGAATCTAAGCAAATCTAATAATAGTTCCCTATTCTCAAAATCTTGGTACAAACCTTCTTTTAATGCAATACCATATTGCATATAAAACTCTTCATATTTAGAATTATCTTTTTTAGCTAAATTTTCTATCCCTTTTAGAACTTTTTTAACACTATTTTTTTTTATCTTTTCTAAAATTCTATTTTTTTGAAGAATTTCTCTACTAACATTTAATGGTAAATCTTCTGTATCTATTACCCCTCTTAAAAATCGAAGATAAACAGGCATTAACTCCTTATCATCATCTGTAATAAAGACACGTTTAACATACAATTTAACTCCAGGTTTATAATCTGCATTAAACATATCAAAAGGAGCAACTTTTGGAATATAAAATAAAGTAGTATAATCTAATGTTCCCTCTGCACTTGTGTGTAGATGTAATAATGGATCTTCATTATCATTTGCAAAAGTTTTATAAAAATTATTATAATCCTTCTTTTTTAATTCTGATTTAGATCTTTTCCAAAAAGCAGATGCAGAATTTACCTGTTCAACAACTTGTTCATCTTTATCTTCTTTTTTCTCCGTATAATGTAAATAAATAGGGAAAGCGATATGATCTGAATATTTTTTAATAATATTATCTAAAGACCATTTATCAGTGTATTCAGAACCAGCATCATTTAAAAATAATTTTATCTCAGTTCCATAAGAATCTTTTTCTGATTCTTCAATTTTAAAGCCTGTTTTACCATCACTCATCCATAAAAAAGCATTTTTTTCACCTGCTTTCTTAGTTACAACTTCAACTTTATCTGCTACCATAAACGAAGAATAAAAACCTACACCAAATTGACCAATAAGATTACTATCCTTCTTTGAATCTCCTGATAAATTTTCAAGGAACTTTTTTGTTCCACTACGTGCAATCGTTCCTAAATTTTCTACTAAATCTTCTTTATTCATTCCGATACCATTATCAATAATTGTTAATGTTTTAGATTCATCAGAAGATTCAAATTTAATATCTATTCTTGGATCAAATTCTAAAGATTTAAATTTATTATCGGATAATGTCAAATATCTCAATTTATCCATTGCATCTGAGGCATTAGAAATTAATTCTCTTAAAAATATTTCTTTATTAGAATAAAGTGAATGTATGATTAGATGTAATAATTGAGATACCTCTGTACGAAATTTTTGTTTCCTTGTTGCAGTAGCTTCTTTTGCCATTTACTCTCCAAATAATTAAAAAATTAACTAGGGATAAATTAAAAATATATTAATTATTAAACAATGAGAAGGTAATATAGAATTTAATTACCTAAAACGATATTAATGAGGAGTATAACATCTTGCACATTAATTTGACCATCTAAATTAAAGTCAGCAGTTCCATAATTAGGAGATTCAGAACCAACTATCATATTAACGACAATAACAATATCTAAAACATCAACAGCCTCATCATTATTAACATCACCTATAATACCTGTACCAGTATCTATATATTCAATTAAAAAATCATCAAGCGCTGCTTCTACAAGTGAACCACCGCTTCCATTATCACCGTTATAATATAAATCCTCAGCAATAAATTGAAATTTCATATTATCTGTAAATGTAATATAATCTGATAGGATAATACGTTTTTTAACCCATGAATTCGTAGAATTTGATGTTATATCTAGATCTTCCCAGCTAGAGCCATTATCATTAGATACCCTGACTTGCCATAAATCATTACCTCCATTATCTCCTATATTATTTGTATACCAATACCAATAGGTGATAATAATTTCTTCAAATGAAGAAAAACTAAATATGGGACTATACAATGTGGTTTTTCCACCATCAACATCATCAAAACCTCCATTACCATCTTCGTAGCCATTGCCAGTTATAAAGCAATAAGATCCATTATCTGTATTATCTGACCCTGGTTGAACTTGATTACCTTGATCATTATAGGTGGCAATAGGTTGGGCAAGCTCCCAAATTCCTGCCGTTGCATCATCTGAGTTATCTCCAATAGTCCAATCACCTTGACCTTGTTCATAATCCATAGAATATAAATCAGGTAAATCGCCAATAATAAATGTTATGGTATTGCCATCAGATGCACTACTTGGAAATGTTTGAACAATGCCTTCAGAATTTACAGCTTGAATATAATATTCAACTATCATCCCATCATAAAGTCCTGATAATGTTGTACTATAATAATTTCCTAAT
>CEQN01212175.1_pt1 | contig 14996 bp, 29 predicted proteins | sample 427011 | NCBI WGS metagenome assembly CEQN01 (sample SAMEA2621277, study PRJEB7988) | marine metagenome | biome: marine biome (ENVO:00000447); feature: deep chlorophyll maximum layer (ENVO:xxxxxxxx); material: "saline water (ENVO:00002010), including plankton (ENVO:xxxxxxxx)" | depth 120 m
GAAAGAACTGGTATGGCTTGTAGTAATACAAGAATAGTTATGGACGTAGATAACTTTCACCCAGTAATGTACAAAGAAACCAGAGATAATTGGATTGAAAAAATGATATACTGGCGTGATGAATATAATAAAGAACTGATGTTTGGTCGTGTGTAACATAAATGTAACAAAAATAAAAAAAGTTAAATTATTTTAAAAAAAGGGTTGAAATATCCGAAAAAAGTATTATATTAATATTATAGTAAAAATGAGGAGATTATACTATGATTAAATTAAATAATATTTTAGATCATCAAGTAATGTTAGATAGATTAAATAAAATCGTTACTGATGGCATTTCTAAAGATCAATCAAGAGATAAAGTTCTTACTGAAGTTTTAGGAGTTGTTATTGCTCTTGAACATGGTCAAGAAGAAATTGAAGCTGAGTATGAAACTCAATACAAAGAAATGGTTCCTTTACATAAAAACGAAACAGAAGATTATAAAAATTGGAGAAATAATCGTATGGTTAGAAAATGGGCTGATCTTCCGGTTCACCCTGATTTTGAAGATGATATAACTCCATCAACTGTTGGATTTAAGGAGCGTATATAATGAGAAAAGTGATTATTCCTGCTAGATCAAATGAAACCGATCGTCAAATTGATAAAAAGTTAAAAGATCGGTTTTCAATTCTTAAAATAATGACAAAAGCTGCCATAAATGGTGATGTTAAATCGTTAATCATTTCAGGTCCAGCTGGTCTTGGTAAATCTTTTACTGTAGAAGATGCACTTGAAAAGTGGGATCCATCTGAAAATAATTATACAGTAGTTAAAGGTTATGTTAAGGCCACAGGTCTTTACAAAACTTTATGGGAAAATAGAGAAGCTGGTAATATAGTTGTATTTGATGACAGCGATTCTATATTCCATGATGATACAACTTTGTCAATGTTAAAAGCTGTAACTGATTCGACAGAGAAAAGAAAAGTATCTTATCTTTCAGAATTTAACATGGTTGACGAAGAATCAAATGTTATACCAAGAACTTTTCAGTTTGACGGTACAATAATTTTTATTACTAATCTTGACTTTGATGCCATAATAGATAAAGGGACTAAATTGGCTCCACATTTAGAAGCTATGGTTTCTCGTTCACACTACATTGATTTGGCTATGAAAACTCGCAGAGATTATTTCATACGAATTAAACAAGTTGTAAAACAAGGTTTGTTAAAAAGAAAAGGTTTAACAAACCGTGAAGAAAATAAAATTCTAAGGTTCATTGAACAAAAAGAAGATAACCTTAGAGAAATGAGTTTAAGAGTTGCTCTCAAACTTTCTGACATAATTAAAAAACACCCACGTCAGTTTGAGAAAATTGCAACTGTAACAGTTACCAAAGGTCTGTAATATGCCTCAAGTATTAATTGATATGTTTCAGACTTTGTGGGCAGACGCCTCCTCTCAACCTATATTACTTCTCCTCATTTTAGGGTTGGGAGGTTGGCTTCTATTTCAAAGAACATACATAACAGTTATTTTGTTATGTTTATTATTTTTCGCTTATATTATGGGAGATCATTATGGATTTACAAACTAGATTAAAATTAATTAAAAAAGTTGGTGCAAAGTTTAATAAAAAAATAAAAAGAAACCAGCGAGTTAGAAAAACAGAGTCGCAATCATATATGTTTAATCAAAATAATATTAATCATTATACTGATGCATCAAGATATGCTGAAGAGTATTATGGTGATCGTATGCGTCAAACTACTCGTTATGATAGTGATTGGGATTAGTGTTACATTTATGTTACAAAATTTAAATAAATTAAAAAAATGTGGTTTTAGGGGTTGAAATATCCGAAAAAAGTATTATATTAATAGTATAGAAAGTTTAATGAGGAGAATTTATGAAAAATACATATTACGTTACATATAAAAAAGAATTTCCAGTCGATGAGTGGAATAGACCAGGCGCTTTGTATAGTTTGGCCGATGTTCCAATCAGAGATATGAAAGTACTTGAAAGAAAAGGCTATATTACAGCCAAAGATGATAGTATGGGTATGGTTAAAGTTAAAGACTTAGAACCAGGTTATGCAATTCATGTTTGGGTTGATAAAAGAGATGTTAAATGCTCAAACCCAGATACTTATATCAATGAAATTTTAAATGTTACAGCTCCAGGTCTTTTAAATGAGTAATATTATATTAACAGATTGTGACGGAGTTTTATTAAATTGGCGTGATCCATTTGACGCTTACATGATGCGAGAAAAAGGTATTTTTGCTGAAGGTGACGTTAGAGTTTATGATCAGGCCGATAGATATGAGATGCCAGATATATTTGAATATATCTTAGAGTTTAACAATTCAGCAAATATTGGTTTTTTACCACCATTGTATGATTCAGTTAAATATGTTAGAAAAATTTATGAAGAGTTCGGATATAAATTTACCGTAATTACTTCATTATCACTAAATCCTTATACACAAAAACTTAGAACAAAAAATCTTCAAAACATTTTTGGTAAAGAAGTTTTTGATGAATTTGTATACCTTGACACAGGTGCAGATAAAGACGATATTTTATTAAAGTATTCAGAATTTTATCCAGGTGCTTACTGGATAGAAGATAAGGTTCGAAATGCAGTCGATGGAATGAAAGTCGGTTTAGAGCCTTTACTTATCAAACACCCTCACATAAAAGTTGAAAAACATTTAACAGAGGGTATACCTTTAATGTCAAACTGGAGAATGGTGTATGAACAAGTCGGTGGCTGATTTATTAAATCTTAGATTTCAATTTGAAGAAATAACTGAAAATTTTACCATGCCACGACATGGATCTGATATAGATATATTAAAGTGGTTTATAGAGGAAGGCTACAAGTCCAACTCTCTTCGCGATGAATTTAAACAAGCACTAGAAATAGCAGAACAAATCGTAGGAGAATTAGATGTCCCCAGCAAAAAAACTAGAACCAGGATCTCAGTGGTCACATCTTGACAGAGATGGTGATGGTATCATAACTGATGATGAAATTTCTACTGAAGAAAGAATGATAAGATTAGCAGATTTAAAATCAGATATGGAAAATGAAGATAAAAAACAAGATGCACAAAGATATATGGCATGGTTTGCCTTATGGGGTATGTTATTATATCCATCACTTGTTGTACTAGCAAACTGGATAAGTTTAGATCAAGCAGCTAAAATTTTAGGTGATATGGCCGCAGTTTATTTTGTTTCTGTTGCTGCCATTGTTGCGGCTTTCTATGGTAAAGAAGCTCTTGCAGCTAGTAGAACTAATTCAATAAATGCTCAACAAAAGAAAGAAATACGCGATAATAGATAATGAAAAAATTGATATATCAAGTTTATGTGGGTAAAAAATCTAGGTTATATGATTATTGTACAAAGTCAGTAAAAGAATATGCTGATAAAATTGGTGCAGATTATATTTGTCAGACTACACCAATTTTGAGAATTAAACCAGATATTTTTACAACTAATAGAAGTCCTGAATCCTATGAAAAATATGGTGGATATTTACCCATATACGAAAAAGAAAATGCATTTGGTTATTTTGATAGATATGATCAAATATCCATAATAGACGCAGATGTTTATGTTAGACCAAATTCACCTGATTTTTTTGATGAATTAGAAAGTGAATATGATTTTGGTGGTGTAATTGAAAGAGATATGCCATTAACAGAAACATACAAACAAAAAATCTTAAATTATTCTCATATGCAATACGGATCGTTAAAGGTGTGGGACGATTGGTCTCCTCATATTCCTGCACCTTTTATGAATATGGGTATTATGCTTATGAATAAAAGTTTTTCTAATTACTTAGAAGAACAGACACCCAGAGAATTTATTGAAAGACAAGAATTTAAAATGTTTGTTGATGGTATGGGTCCATGGAAATGGTCTACTGATCAAACTTTATTAAACTATTGGATTAATAAAGAAAGAATGAAAATTAAAAAATTAGATTGGAAATGGAATGGATTGTTTTCAGCTAATACAAAGATAAATGAATGTTATTTTATACATTTCTTTTTAAAAGACAAACTGCCAGATTCTGGCGAAAATGTAGAACAACTAATGGAGGTTATAAATGGATCTAGCGGATCTCAGTAAACTTAAGGCAAGACATCATTTTTTAAGTAAAACTGTAGCCAAAATGGAAAGAGAAAGGGAAAGAACAAGAAATCCAGATCATAAAACAGAATTAGTAGAATTAAAAAAAGAAAAATTATGGATTAAAGATGAAATACATAAATTAGAACAACTGGAGTTTAATTATGATGAGCACCAAGGCGGAGTCGAATCGTTCAGGTAAAGTTCATAGATCATGGGGTTATTACAAAGTATTACACCAAGAAAATGATACTGTAAAAGTAAAAGAATTAGTGGTAAATCCTAACGGATTTCTAAGTATGCAAAGGCATGAAAAACGTGCAGAACACTGGTTTGTTTCTGAAGGGACAGCCAGTGTTTATACTTTAGAAGATGGATTATCAATGATTGGTAAATTTACAAAATTTGAATCACTACATATTGATAGAAAACAATGGCATCAACTTAGAAATGAAACTGATAATCCATTAAAAATAATAGAAATACAATATGGAGAAAATTGTATTGAAGAGGATATAGAAAGAATATAATGATTGAAGTACCAATAAGCATAGGCGAACTTTATGATAAGATTTCTATTTTAGAAATAAAAGTTGAAAAAGGGTTAGATGCTGCAAATAAAGAATTAGAATTATTAAAAGAAATATCTCAAAAACTTTATACACCGATATATGTCGAGGGTTTATATAAAGCTCTAAAAAGTATAAATTCACATTTGTGGATTGTTGAGGATATGAAAAGAGAAAAAGAAAGAGATAATGAATTTGATGACCAATTTGCAGAAACTGCCAGAGCTGTTTATATTCTAAATGATCAGAGAGCGCACTTAAAAACTCTTATAAACAAATATATGGATTCAAAAATTATAGAGTATAAAAATTATGAGACATACTAACTATTCAAAAGCAGAAACATTAGAAGAAGTACATGAAATTAATAAATCTACTTGGGGTTATAATTTAACTGAAAGATATAATGATTTAATGGATTGTGCCAAAGAATGTGAAACAATAAAAGAACTTGGTATAAATCAAGGATCATCTCTTGTTGCATTATTAATGTGTAAACCAAAACATATTACAGGCATTGATATAACATTAAGTGCTTGGAAAAATGGTTCTAATGATGGTGGACCTGGTTTAGAAGAAAGAGCCATAAAATATTGTGAAAAAAATAATATTAAATTAGAAACTATAGAATGTAGTTCTATTGATCCTAAATGTGCCAGTGAAGTTGATATGCTTCATATTGATAGTTTACATAATGCTGGGCATTTAGCACAAGAACTACAATTACATGGCCCATTAGTAAAAAAATATATAGTATTTCACGACACTGCAGTAAATAATTATGAATTGTACAATGAAGTAAAAAGATGGATTAGTAATAATCCTGGTTGGGCAGAGAAAAAACATTATCATATATCACCAGATGGAAGATGTGTAGGTCATTTAGTTATTGAGAAAATATTATGAAAGCTCAAATAGTTTATATAAAAGGTCATAGTGAGTCAGAAAAACAGGCACAAGAGGCCTTAAAAAGTTTTAACAAAAGTAACTGGGAACCATATCTTTATGAAGGGTTAACTGCAGAAACTGTAGAAAAAACAGATGAATTTAATTTTTATAATATAGTAGAAAATAGTAGATTATTAAGTTTTAAACAAGATAATTACCACAAATTTTTAAGTAAAATGAGTTGTGCAATAAATCATGTGAGATTTTGGAAAAAGGTTATAGAAAAAAAAGAACCTATGGCTTTTATAGAACATGATTCAATTTGTACTACAAGTTGGGATAATGTTGAATTTACTGATTATTTAATTCTAAATTGTGAATTTGTTTTTAGACCACCAAACAAATTAGGTTTAATTCAATTCAAAGATTATGAATGGCCAAGTTTTGGTTTATGTCCATGGCCAGAAAATTATCCTTTAAAATACAGACATGAAAATTTTTGGAAAGAATCAGATATGGCTCCTGGCACGGCAGCTTATGCAATAACTCCAGATGGAGCCAAAAAAATGTTAATGGCCATAGCCAAGTATGGAATAGATCAATCAGATTTTATGATAAATTCATTTAATTTAAAAATGGAATATTTAATTCCAAGTCCAGTAAAATTTAATAAAATTAATTTAAGCACTTCTTACGGAACATTATGATAAATTTACAAATAAGTTCTAATCCAGTGGCATTAGGTGATAGAATTGACACAATATTTTTAGCACATATGATTAGTAAAGTTGAAAATCAGCGTGTTAACTTATTAACCGATATGAATGACTTAATACAATTAAATGATTTAACAAATTTTGGTAATGTTATATTTAATAAAGATCAAGGTTTATATCCAAAATATTCATATAATCATATTAAAGACCAAAAATTTTATTTAAAATATTCAAAACAATTTGATGAAATACCAATATGTAAATTTATATCAAATAAAGATATATCATTACCTGAAAAATTTGTTACAGCACAATGGGATGCTGGTCAGTTATATAGATTAGTTAATAGATGGGATCCAGATAGAATTACTAAAATAGAAAACTGGTATAAAGAACATGGGTGGGAAGTTATAAGAATTGGTGGTGAAGGGAAGTATAAAGAATTAGACGAAATTTATAATGTAATGTCAAAAGCAGAATATCATATTGGTGCTGACTCTGGTATGATGCATATTGCCAAGTTTATACTAGGTCCAGATAAAATGCATTTATACATCAATATAAGAGAAAGACTTAATGATAATAGATTTCCAGATAGTTGGAATGTGCCATGGATGGCAAGAGAAATGTTAAGGCGTGGTGCTTGGTTAAATTTTTGTGAAAGTACTAACCCTAAAGATAAAGAATATTTTTCAAAGGTGGATATATGGGTTTAGGTGATGATATAATATTTTTAGGTGAGGCTGAAAGAATACACAAAGAAACCGGTAAAACAATAGTTCCTTTATATTATTCTAAATGGAATCCTTTATATGATAATGTAGAATTTATTTCAAAAAATGTTATTAAAAATAGTTTAACTGTTAATGCAAGAGATACAGATAAACCATCAGATATTCATGTAGATTATTATGTTAAAGGTCGAGAGAATACAATTCTCGGTGAAAAATTAATTTTCAGGTCGTATAAACCAAAAAGATTTAAATTAAGATTAACTGAAGAAGAATATAAAATAGCAGATGAAAAACTAAAAGATGTGCCTAAAGAATTTATGGTTGTTAACCCTGATTGTAAAAAAACATTTTTTAGTGATAATAAAGATTGGGGTTTTACAGCTTTTCAAGCTGTTGTCAACAAAATGTATGATCATATTCCAATAGTCAGAGTAGTGCCAAGTGATGATCGTGTTAAAAGTAGAATACAACCAATTACTGGGCCTGAGGGTATAGTTTTTGAAATAGAGTGTTCTAATTTAAGAGTACAAGCCGCAATATGGAGTAGAGCAAAATTTGGTTTAACTTTTGATGGTCTTATGGTTCATTTAATGGCAGGTTTTAATATACCAGTTGTTAATATCATGGGCGGTTTATTAGATGAAAAAGTAATGAATTATGAAAATAATATAAACTTGGTATACAGACATGCAAAAACTCCTTGTGGTTCATTATTCTGGTGTCCACATTGTGAAGAAGCAAAGTCTGTAATAACAATAGATATGGTAGTTGAAGCATGCAAAAAACTCTTATAATACAAGTTAAAGTTGGAAATACACCTGGTTATGTTTATAGGCCTGATCAAAGTCCAAGTGCACTAGAGGCATCAAAACTTATAGAACCAGTTTTAGTTCCAACTGTAGAAAGATATTGTAAAAAATATAATTATGATTATAAAAAAATTACTGAATATCCAGAAGATTTAGATATAACATATTTTAATAAAAGTACCAAACCACAAAGTTATGACTATTCAAAAGGTGGTAAAAATAAATGTTCTACATTAATTAGATACTTGAATATGGATATGGATTATGATAGAATAGTAGTATTAGATAATGATATATGGATACCAGAATGGGCCGAAGAATTACCAGAAGTTTTTGGACACCATGGTGCTGTAGATTTGGGAAAAGATTATAGTGCATTTACTAATCAATTTAATTTAAATAAATTTATTAATGGTGGTGTACAAATGGTGAATAGAGAGGCTGGTAAAAGTTTAAAAAAATATATTAAGAATGCAATTCAATGGAAATTAGAACCACCTGGTAATTTACATACAGATCAGGCGTATATGAACCATTGGAGATCACAAAATATACCAATATCATATACATTAACACATAAATGGAATTTTATGGTTGATTGCCATAAGAGAACAAAAGATTATAGATTTTATAATTTTATACATTATGCTGGTTGGTTAGGTAGAGGTATTTTTTTAGATGATCATAAAAATGGAATAATAAAATGAAATGGCATCAACCACCTACTGATAACAAATGGCAACCACATGAAATACCAAATGATGAATGTTTAGAATTTTGTTTAGATGCCTTAACGCATAGAGGTAATTGTATTGATGTGGGCGGACATATTGGAACCATGACCAGAAAACTGGCAGAAAATTTTAATTATGTATATTCTTTTGAACCACTTTGGCATGAATACTTAACAAAAAATACAAATGATTTAAAAAATGTAAAAATATATGATGTTGGTTTAGGTAATGAAAAAACTAAAGAAAAAATTTATATAATGCCAACAAACACTGGCGGTTCTACTATAGTAGAACACAGAAAAAGAGCCAAATTTCAAAAACAAAAATGGACACAAACTAAAGATATAGATATAAAAAGGTTAGATGATTACGATTTTAAAAATATAGATTTTATTAAAATTGATGTAGAAAGTTATGAATATCATGTTGTAAAAGGTGCAGAAAAAACATTAAATAAACACAGACCTTTAATTATGATTGAATTGATGAAAAGATATGAGGATAATAGTTATCCAGTGAAAGCTACTCAAAATTTATTAGAAAAAGAATACGGTTTTAAATTGTTAAATATTTTTGGAGATGATTATGTCTATAGTTAAATCAGATAAAGATTTTTTAGTTTATTGTATAGAGAGATTAATAAATGGTAAAACATTAGCATTTTTTGAAAAACAAAGAATATACAGAATACTGGAATCATTATGAAAACTAATATTATTAGATTAAAAGATTGTGAAAATTCTAAAAAATTTGCCAATTGGTGTTGGCAAACTTCGGCCGTAAATACTAGTATAAATTATTTTAATGCTGTTATTCCAGATGAAGTTGATGATTTAATGTCTGGCCTAAGAATTGAATGGAAATACCCATGGAATGGTGAAGTAAATGATATAAAATCTGGTTTAACTTTACGTGCATACCAAACTGCTGATCCTAAAAAAAGAATGGCATGTTTTTTATCACATTATTGTTTATGGGAAAAAACAATTAAAAGTGGCGAACCAATGTTAATATTAGAACATGACGCCATGTTTATATCAAAAAAACCTATTCCATTTGATGAAATATTAGATTCAGGTTTTGATATAGTAGGGATTAATGAACCATTTAGAGCAACTAGATTACCACAAAAATTTCACGACACAATTCAAAAAGATCATTTTTGTAAAAATGATGTTGTAAGAGCACCTTTAATTGATGATGTAAATATACCACAAGGAATAGCTGGTAATAGTGCATATGTAATTACACCAAAAGGTGCATACAAAATGGTTGAACTTACAAAAGAACATGGTGCATGGCCTAATGATGCCCTTATGTGTAGACAATTAATATTCAGACTTGGTGTAACAAAAACTTATTATACTAAAACTCAAGGTATCAGGAGTACTACAACATTATGAGAGCCGTGGTTATAACTATAGAAAATAATAATAGATCAATACAATCTGCTGCAAGATGTATGGGATCTGCACCATATCTTAAAATAAAACAACATAAAGCTGTAACACCCGAAGATGATTTAGAAACTTTACTAAAAATTAATAATATAAAAAATTTAAATAATTTTAAAAACGATACAAGATATTCTCGTTATGAAAGGTGTTTATCAGCTTTTTTATCACATTTATATACATGGAAAGATTGTGTTGAACTTAATGAACCAACAATTATATTTGAACACGATGCAATTGTTGTAAATCAAATACCGAAATCTTTTAAATTTAATAAAGTTATGACAATATCAAAACCATCTTACGGTAAATTCAATATACCAAGTTTTTTAGGTTCAGGTCCATTAGTACAAAAAAGATATTTTGGTGGTGCACATGGATATGTTATTAGTCCTACTGGTGCAAAAGAACTTTTGAAAAAAGCAGAAACAAATGCCGGGCCTACAGATACATTTTTAAATTTAGATAATTTTCCGTTTTTACAAGAACATAATCCTTGGTTAGTGGTAGCCAAAGATACTTTTACAACTATACAAAATGAAAGAGGTTGTAGAGCAAAAGATTTATCACATATGGTTGAGCCTAACAAATACGAGATAATTTAATGAAATATACTAGAGCATTTTTGACAGGTTGTGATTACAAATATGAGTGGTTATTGCCATGGTTTTTTAAAAATTATCTAAAATATAATAAAGCGCCACTAGTATTTGCAGACTTTGGTCTTAAAGATGATACGATTGTTAAAAAACATGCACATGCCATAATAGATTTAAGAAAAATACCAGAAAAAGGTTGGTTTAAAAAACCTAAAGCCATGTTAAATTGTCCAGCTGAAAAAACAGTATGGATAGATACAGATTGCCAAGTTCTTCAGAATATAGAAAGTATTTTTAGTTTATTACAACCAAATAAATTAAATATGGTTGAAGATAAACCATGGACAAAAAGACGAGGAGAAAATGGTGCTTGGTATAATTCTGGAGTTGTTGGTTATATTGGAAAACCGCCAATATTAAGACAATGGGCAGATTGGATATTAGAAAGTAATGAAATAGGTGACCAAGAAGTATTATATGAAAGATTGGATCCACTTGAAAAACTTACATATATAAATCCGCTACCTAACGAATATAACTGGTTAAGAGTTCAAATAGAACATGATGATCAAGATAGTTGGAATAAAAAAGTAGTGCACTGGACTGGATATAAAGGTAAACAAAGAATTATGGATCAAATCAATGCGTAGAGTTGTACATATAATTGGAAATGGAAATTCATCTTGGTTATACAATGAAAAAGAAAGAAAAGGTTTAAAATTAGGCTGTAATCAAATTGGTTTTGAAATACCAGATAAATTTGCTTCATGTATAGTAGATTATAAATTTATGCAAGCTATGACCGCTGGTCAAATAGTTTTACCAGGACGTTGGATTTTAGGATTCAGACCTAAACATTGGATGGAGATGAACCCTAAATATTATATGAAAGTTGCGCATCAAGTAAAAGAATTTTATACAGAATTACCTAAATATGTGGCAAACTATACTGACTTTAATTGTGGTCATATGGCAGCACATTATTCTGCCAATAAAATAAAAGCTGATGAAATACATTTATATGGATTTGATTCTATTTTTGATTTTAATTTAACAAGTTTATCCGACGTATCATTAAATTCTGACAGAGGTAATTCAAATAATTTAAGATTATCTGATAATTGGAGACCAATCTGGCAAAATATGTTTAGAGAATTTTCTAATACAAAATTTGTACTACATTATTTCCATGATAAATTAAAGATTAACATTGAAAATAATGTTGATGTTGTAGTTTATAAAAGTAAATTAGATGAACTATCAAATAAAGAAAAATTAACAAATGCAGATTTTCAATCATTAACAGAATAAGTGTTTACATTTAATTAAATTTATGTTATAATATAGTATGTTTTATGTAAAAGGTGGCACAAAAACTCAAAGAGAGTTAACAGAAAATGTGGCAATGTTTGCCATAAAAAATTTATTTCCAAAAATTAGAAAATATTTTATTCTCATAAGATTAGATAAATTTAATAATTGTTTTGAATATGATGAAAGAGATTATGTTATTAATATTGATAAGAAACAAAACTATGATGATTTTGTAACCGCAATATTCCATGAATTAGTTCATGTAAAACAATATTTAAAAAATGAAATGGATAATTATACATTTAGAACAACTACTGATTATTATATGTTACCACAAGAACAAGAAGCATATTCTTTACAGGAGGAACTTTTAAAACAATGGGATACAGAGAAGAAGAATTAAAAGCCAAAGGTCAAAAAGCCATGATTGATGTAGATTTACTAAAACATAAAATAGTAAAACTACAGAAACAGCTGGAAGAATGTCAACAAAAAGTAAAAGATTTAACTGAACAAAGAAATAACATAATTAGATGAAAGACCTAAAACTTTTTATACACATTCCAAAAAATGGCGGATCTTCAGTAAAAGCTGATCCACGCACTAATAGTAAAGTTATTTACGGACTCAATACAGATAGTAATGTGGGAAATTCCAATAATCATAACTGGTTTGGATGGCATAATAGATGGAAAGATACAGATAAAGATATAGCGCGTCTTCACACAGCTTTTGCAATCATTAGAAATCCATGGGCTCGCACTGTTTCACGGTACGTATTTGGTTTAGAAAGTCTTTACAGAGAAGATCATGGAGTAATTCCTAAAAATTTTGATGAATTTTTAGAAACTAGGCACGTGTGGAAAAATGAGTGGTATGATCCTATTAGAAGTTGGAATACACAATATGATTATGTGTGTGATGATAAAGGTGATATTCGCTGTGATATATTAAGATTAGAACATATTGACCATGATCTTCCAAAATATTTAAATGTAGATATTAAACAAGTAGTAAAAGAAAATGTTACAGGGTATACAGAAAGTTATACAGATTATTATAATAAAAAAAGTATTCAGATTGTGGCCGACTGGTATCAACAAGATATAGATTATTGGGGTTTTGATTTTAAGTATGATTGGTTAAATAAAGGTGCTACTAAAAATACTTTTTTTAAATAATTTAAAAATCATTTACAAAATTGTAACATTCTACTTACTATAATAAAAATATATAATAATATTAACCCAATATGTTTTTTAACCTAAGGAGGCAAACATGAAAACATACATAACTACAATAACTGTAGCTATCTTATTATTTATAACAAATAGCGCAATTGCTCGTGACACACTTTCTATTGTGGGGTCATCAACTGTTTTTCCATTTTCTACAATAGTAGCTGAAAAATTCGGTAAAAGTACAGACTTTAAAGTGCCTGTTGTTGAATCCACTGGTTCTGGTGGTGGAATGAAATTATTCTGTAAAGGGATAGGAACTAATACTCCAGACATAACAAATGCTAGTAGAGCCATTAAATCAAGCGAAATTGAATTATGTTCTTCAAATGGTGTTACACCAATAGAAAGATTAATAGGATTTGATGGTATAGTGTTTGCAAATTCTAACAGTTCTACACAATTTTCTTTAACCAAAGAAGAAATATTTAAAGCTGTTGCTCATAAAGTTTTATCTAATGGTAAATGGGTTGACAATGGTTATCTATATTGGGATAATATTAATCCTAATCTTCCACACATAAAGATTGATGTTATGGTGCCACCGCCATCTTCTGGTACAAGAGATGCTTTCGTAGAATTAGTATTACATTCAGTATGTAAGAAAATCTATGATATGCCTAAAAAAGGTGATGATGGATATAAAGCTCGTTGCTCTGGATTAAGAGAAGATGGTCTTGTTACTGAAATGGGTGAAAACGATAATCTTATAGTTGAGAAATTAACTAAAGACGCTAATCGTTTTGGTGTTTTTGGTTTTTCTTTCTTAGATCAAAATAGAGATAAAGTACATGGTGCTATTGTAGATGGTGTTGAACCATCTTTTGATAGTATTGCAGATGGTTCTTATAAAGTTTCCAGACCTTTATTTTATTACTTAAAGAAAGAACACATGGGTATTATACCAGGCATTTCAGAGTTTGATGAATATTTTAAAGCGCTTACTGTAGCTGGTGGGCCACTAGAAGAAGCTGGTTTAATTACTATAGAATAAGATTTGTAGTATAAATAAGATAGTGGGGACGAGGGGGTTTCCACTATCATTTTCATTCTAAGGAGATTTTAATGAACAAATACTTATTGGCTTTAGTAACGGCCTTAATGTTACCATTATCAGCTGCAGCTATCGAAATTGGAAATACTGGTATTTCACTAGATAACGAGGTTGAGGCCGTATGGAGTGTCGATAATGAAGATTATGATTTAACATTAGAATCTGGTATCACAGTGCCAGTTTGGATTCTAAGCGCAAATGTTAATGCAGATTTTGATATAGAAGCATTAATTGAAGATCATCACAATACAGATACATATCAAGGTTTAGACATAGGTGTTGATTATAGTCTAACATCTTTTTTAATGTTAGAAGTTGACACAGGCGTAGATAATGACTGGGAAATGGAAGATATTAAATTATCAGCAACCCTTTCATTCTAAAGTTTAAAGACCCCATAGTAATATGGGGTTTTTATAAATACTATATTATGGAGAACAAAATGAACAGTAAAAAAGATTACAACGAAGTATTAGAATTTCAGGAATTGATATATCATGTGTTACATCAGCATACTAATGAAGCTGTAGCAGATGAAATACACCCATCAACCGTAATTAATGTCCAAGCGGCTGTGTTACTTAAAACAGCTGTAGAACTATATACTATACATTTTCAAAAAGATGTTGATATTCAAAAAATACTTGACGTAGCCAAAAGCTCTGTATCGTCTGTAAGAGATAGAATAGATACAGAAATAAATCCTCAGACATATCACTAGTTACATTTATGTAACACTTTAA
>CEQN01206033.1_pt1 | contig 14978 bp, 14 predicted proteins | sample 427011 | NCBI WGS metagenome assembly CEQN01 (sample SAMEA2621277, study PRJEB7988) | marine metagenome | biome: marine biome (ENVO:00000447); feature: deep chlorophyll maximum layer (ENVO:xxxxxxxx); material: "saline water (ENVO:00002010), including plankton (ENVO:xxxxxxxx)" | depth 120 m
CATATTATAATGAGTTTAAAAATAACACTGCAGTATTATTTGAGGGAGGTTTTGCAGCACCTCAAATTTCTTTTATGGATTTAAATTTTATGAGATTTGAAAATAAATTAGATACATCTCCATTTTATGGAGGGGGTGTAGGTTACTATAACTTTCCAAGAGATGATGATTTTGATCGAAGTAATGGAGGTATCTCATTTAATTTACAAGCAGGTCTTATGCTCTATAGAACATACAACATGAATGTAATGCTTAGGGCTAAATTTGTCCAAGTATTTAATGAAGATATGAATAGAGCGTTAATGTTTGATGTGGGGCTACAATGGAAAGTTAATTCTCCTGGTCCTAGAAAGGATACTGGTTATACTAGGGTCGTAAATAGGTATCCAATTCTGGATATAATTCTTGATAGAAACTAAATAGAATTATTGTAATACAATGTAACGTTATTAGAATTGATATCTTGAGATTATTTAAATTAATTTGTGAAGTATAACTTTAAAATAACTGGATTTGGTAATTATCTTCCTTCAAAAGTTGAGACTTCAGAAGAGATATCAAAAAAAATCAATAAATCAGAAGATTGGATTATATCTCGCACAGGAATAAAGTCTAGAAGAGTATCTGAAATTGATGTTGATGAGATGGGAGCTATTGCTGCTAGAGAAGCAATTGGTAATAAAAAAAAACCAGATTTAATTATAAATGCATCTGGGGTGCCAAAACAAACTATACCAGATACATCTGTATTTATTCAAAAAGAATTAGGCTATAGTGGGATTCCTTCATTTAGTGTTCATTCTACTTGTTTATCTTTCATAACTGCTCTTAATGTAGCTGGTTCGTTTATACATACTGATTCATATAAAAACATTTTGATTGTTTCCTCTGATCGTGGAACAAGAGGTAGAAATTTTAATGAACCAGAAAGCGCATCTATATTAGGAGATGCAGCTGCAGCTGTATATTTAGAGAAAACTAAAGAAGATTCTGGTCTAATTGATTTTGAAATGAGTACTTTTCCAGATGGTTCAGACCTAACAGAAGTTAGGGGAGGCGGGACTAATTTGCATCCTCAAGATTCTCAAACTAAGTTTGAAGATAATTTATTTTCTATGAAAGGCCCTAAGGTATTTAAATTCACTTTACCAAAAGTATATAGGATGATTTCAAATATTTTGAAAAGAAATAAGTTAGGTCAGAGAGATATAAATTTATTGATTCCTCATCAAGCATCTGGAAAAGCAATTGCAGCCTATTCAAAGTTTGGAGGATTTTTGGATGATCAGGTAATGAATATAATCTCGGATTCAGGAAATTGCGTGGCTGCTTCTTTGCCGCTTGCTCTTGTAGAAGCTCATAAAGCAAATAAAATAAATAAAGATGACATTGTGTTTTTAGTAGGTACAGGAGCAGGTCTTTCAATCGCTTCTGCCATTATTAAAGTATAAAAAAAAGAGCATGGTATGGATATTGATTTAATTGAAATTTTTTTGAAATGGTGTTCAATCGTTAATGGAATAATAATATTTTTTTCTTTATTGATGTTTTCTTTTTTTTCTGATTTTAGTTATAATAACAATAAAAGATTATTTGCAGACAGCAAGATAAGATTTAAAAGAACAATTTATACTATTTTATTATACTATATAATGATTGTTTTAATATTTAATCTTGTACCTTATTTTGTACTAATATTTATCTAAATAATTATGAAAAGATTTATAATTTTTATATTATTGTTTTTGACCTCTGTTCATTCAGAGGTTCGATATGTTGATGAGATATTTGATGAAGTTTCTATTACTCAAGATGTTGTGTATGGCAATGCCCCTGATTTACCTTTTGTATTTTTCTTTGAATGGAATACAGTTGATATTGATTTAGAAATGGATATATACCAGCCACTAAACGATACTGAGATTCAAAGGCCTGTAATTATATTTTTACATCCAGGTGCTTTTTTTTCAGGGAATAAAGATTCTGATGATATGGTATCTTTATCAATATCTGCAGCAAAAAGAGGTTATGTTGCGATTAGTGCAAGTTACAGATTGGGTTTAAATATTGTTAGTACATATAGTGGAGAGAGAGCTGTATATAGAGGAGTTCAAGATGCAAGTGCATTGGTAAGATATTTACGTCATTATCATGAAGAATTAAATATTAATCCAAATCAGATATTTATATGGGGTTCAAGTGCAGGGTCTTTTATTGGATTGCATTTAGCATACTCAGATGATAGTGAGAGGCCTGAATCATCATATGGAAGTGGAAATGACCCAGATCTGGGTTGTATTAATTGTGAAGGAAATAATTATGAACAGAATAGTAAACCTAATGCTTTGGTAAGTTGTTGGGGAGCAATTGGTGACTTAGATTGGATTGAAGAGGATGACAATGTCCCGACTATTTTGTTTCATGGTGATGCAGATATTGTTGTTCCATATGATTCAGGGTTGCCATTTACGATTAATATTGCATTGCCTGTAGTTTATGGTTCTAGTCAAATTTTTAATAAATTGAATAGTTTAAATATAGAAACAGAAGCATATATTGAAGATGGTGAAGGTCACGAATATTGGGGTAGCTTGAATGGCTCTTGGATTTCTGGGCCAAATGAATACTTTAATCAAATTCAGACTGATTCATATAATTTTTTATACAATCAATTAGACTTAGGTGAAATTGGAGATGTAAATCAAGACTCTGAAATCAATATAATTGATGTGGTTGAATTAGTAAGTATTATTTTAGGAGAGAGTAATTCAAATGACTTTTCAGATATTAACCAAGATAATAGTGTGGATATATTAGATATTATTCAATTAGTTAATTTAATTTTGAGTTTTTAAAATGCCTTGGTTAGAAATTACTCTCACGCTAATAGCTGTCCTAGTTGCTTTTTTTACGGGCCTTTCATCATCACCAATATATTCTAAAAAGAATAAAGAAAAGAAGGACTCATAAAGTTAATTATATGAAAGAACAGATAATTAGATTTGAAGCAATTAAGAAAAGTTATTCTAAAATTGAAGCATTAAAAAATATTTCTTTTTCTGTTCCAGTAGGTTCAATTTTTGGGATACTTGGAGCAAATGGAAGTGGAAAGTCTACACTTATGAAAATTTTGCCAGGTTTAATTAAAGATTGGTCAGGTAAAATTTATTATAAGGATAAAAATATTAAAGGTAATAGTTCTATTTTAAAACGAGATGTGGGATATCTTATTGAATCACCTACTTTTTATGAATATATATCAGCTCAAAAGAATCTAGAAATGCTAGCAAGAATTTCGAATGTAGATTTTAAAAGAATACCCTATGTTTTAGATTTAGTTGAATTGAAACCAAGAGCTAATGATAAAGTTTCAGATTATTCTTATGGGATGAAACAAAGACTGGGTATTGCTCAGGTTTTACTTCATAACCCGCAAGTAGTTGTGCTTGATGAGCCTAATAATGGTTTAGATCCCAATGGTATTTCAGATATGACAAAATTGATAAAACAAATGCAATTAGATGGAAAAACAGTAATATTAAGCACACATAATCTGCGTGATGTTGAAGAAATTTGTACAGATTTTGTTGTATTTAAAAATGGAGAGAGTTCTGATTCTATTTCAATAAAAACTTTACTGATTGAAAGTAAGAAATGGAGTATCATTGCAGATAATCCAGAATCTGCCATTGATGTTATTAAAAATAATAAATCATTATCATACCTTGATAGAGTCAATAATAAGATATTCATAGAATCAAAACTTGATATTTCAATAAATGATATAAATAATTTATTCAAAGGTTTAGTTGTTTATAATATTTGTAAAGAATCTAATTTAATCGATTATTTTAGTCATGATTAATTTTAATCTATTTTATAATGAGTTAATTAAAGTTCTATTTAAAAGAAGGACTTATATAAGTTTTATTCTTATAACATTTTTGATCCCACTTATTGTCTATGGTTTTGAATATGGCGCAGTTTCACTAGAAGATAAAATTTCTGATCAGATGCAAGATATTGTTGTTACTGCTGGGAGTGCAGTAAATGGATATTTAGCAGCGTATATAATTATTTCAATTTTAATTTCCCAAATGTCATTCTTATCAACTATTGTACCATCTGAAATAATATCTGGTGAATATTCAAAAGGAACTTTTAGAATATATTTGACTCGACCAATATCAAGATCTTCATTGTTTCTGTCCAAGGTTTTAGTTGTATTATTATATACAACTTTAATGATGGTATATTTTTTTACGTATACAATTCTAGTATCGTATTTAATTCTCGATAAAGGTATGTTAATAGTCTTTCACGATGGAATTGTTGGACTCGATCCAGTTAATGATAACGTTTTGTACCGTTTCTTTTTAGGTTTTATGTTGTCTAATTTTATTATGATTACTGTCTCATTTCTATGTTTAATGTTTTCATCATTTTCTAAAAACAGTGTAACTCCAATTATATCAACTATAAGTATAGTTTTTATCGGAGCAGCTATTTTATTTATTCCGATTGATATTTTTGAAGCAATTAATCCATATATTTTTACAGGATATATGAATATTTTTTTAAAAGCTTTTTATGAGCCAATACCATATGAATTATTTTATGATTGTTTGTATGTATGCTCTACATGGTCATTATTGTTTTTATCAATAGCTTATTATAATTTTATTAGGAGAGATATTTTAGAATGAAAATTTTAAATTTTATTATATTTATTTTAGGTGCATTTTCAGTCTCACAGGAATATAAGTCTGACCTAGATAGATTGATTTGTGAGCGTATCATTAATCAAACTAATTTAAAGTTTAATGCTGTATCAGATTATAAAGTAGATATATCTGTTAATGTAGACATACCAGCAATTAGATTGCCTAAATCTAATTATACAGTTTATTTTAAATCTCCAGATAAAATCAAAGTTAACGCTAAAAGATTTGGAATATTGCCTAAGGCTGGTCTATTCGAGTCGCCAAAAGAGAATTTTAATGATCTTGAATTGAAGCGTATTATATATAAAAATGATTCATTAGAAATTAATGAAGTTATGGTTAGGGGGTATGCTATTTTTGACAGCTTAAAATTTTCGTCACCTAATGAATATTTTGAAATGCTAGATATTTTAGTTGATGTTAGGGTGGATACCGTAGATTGGGTTATAAGTAGTGTGGCAGCCTATATAAAAAATGAACGAAAAGGAGATATTCCTCTATTCCAAATCAATAATTCATATGATTTGTTTCAGAACTATTTAATGCCAAAAAAATCAATTGCAAAATATTATGTGAAGGATAAAAAAATATCGAATTGGTTAAATAAAGAGTCTGAAGATATTTTAAAAAAAATTACTGAAGCTAATACAGGGTCGGAATCTATGATTGATGGAACCATCGAAGTTATATATAGTAATTATAGTATAAATAAAGGGATTGACGATAAAATATTCGATTAAAAAAAGAAATATCTTATTTATAATCATCAATCTTTATTCTGATAGTTCCAAAAAAATACCCCACATTTTTAAAAATCTTAGATATATGTCGTATAAATATAGGTTTATTAGAAATGATTTCTATAATTAGTGCTATCGGCGCTAAAGTAGTGTTGATTAGAAAATTAATTATTGATGAAATATTTTTTATTGATATTTTTTTATAGTTTTTATCAAGAATATCGCTAAATGCGTTTGATGCACCAACTCTCATCATTCTTTTTATAATCCAAGATATTTTAGTCCTTTGCGCTGGAACAATTTCTTTTACAATTGCTTCATCATTCCATTTAGTTATAAACCCATCTTTATAAATTTTTCTGAAAAAATGAGAATCAGAGCCTCCCATCTTATTGAATCTTACTTCAAATGGTTGGTTATATTTTTTAAATAATTCTGTGTAGGCAATCATGTTTCCTGTTCTCCCATTTTTCATAATAAATCCAGAATCATACCTCTTCCTATTGAAAAATTCTCTTACGTTGATAGATTTATATGTTTTATGATTGAATTGAGATAGAACAGGTCCAATTACAACATCACAATTAAATTCTTTGATTGATCTAACTAAGCTATTAAGCCAATTATCTGATGCTTCTTCATCATCATCTATAAATATGAGATATTCGTAGTTATTTTTAGTCACCTCTACACATTTATTACGAGCAAATGGAATCCCTTTTTTGTTTTCTATGTAATACTTTATATTAACTTTTTTTTCTGCGCTAATTTCTTGAACTGGCTTTTTAATGCTGGATTCTGAATCGTTGTCTACTATAATGATATCATATTTAAAGTTTGTTTTTTGCTTAACAATACTTTCAATGCATAGTTTTAGTTTTTCAAGCCGATTATAGGTAATAATGCAGATAGCAATTTCAGATTTCATTTTGGTAATACAAAAGATTCTATATTATTATTTAATATGTCATAATATTTAATTTCTTTTAGGTTTATTGTTCCTGATATTTGAGTTATACTTGCAGTATTAATTTGATTATTTTTCGAACAATTAAATTGATTTTCCATATGAAATTTTAAGATATCTTTTTCATTATCAAGATTATTATTTTTAACAAATACATATTTTTTTTGATTTATCTCTTTTTCTTCATAGATGCTACTAGACATCCATAAATAATTTTTTTCTACATTTAAAATGTTTATATTTTTTTTGCACCCATCCCAAATAAAGGACTCTAATGTTTTTTCATAGAGATTAAGAAGAATCATCATAAAAGGGTATGTACTGGTAAAATCAAAATTATTGAAATATTCTTTGGGTTTTTTTTGAGTTAAGCAGTTTATTAAGAATATTCCGCGGCTTGAGTTATGTTTAATTTCTTTTTTATTTTTGAGGTTTAGTATACAGCCTAAACTAAGTTCATTTGCTGCAATCCATGAACCTCCAGCATCAGGGTCTTTTGGGAAAATTAATGCTCGATTATTAACTCGGTAAGATTTAGGATGTATCGCAATTTTTCTATTTTTGGGAATATCTCTATTGCTGGTGAAATAGAATTTATCTTGATTCTTTATATAGCTCACTACACACATTTTATTTTTTTTATTGTTGAGAGGTTGTAACCTATATAGTTATCTTCAATTTTAATATTTAAACTATTCATTACCATTCGTATTATGTATATGTGGTGAGTCGTATGTTCATATAAAAAAATAAGTTCTCTAATAATATTGGTTTTAATGTTTATTTGGTTAGATGGTTCAATTAAATCGTCTATAAGTATTAATTTTTGGGATACTATTTTATCTATATTTAAAATAATTTCGTTAAATGCTATCTCCATTTCGTTTTTATTATTTTCAAGGATTGTGTCCCTTAAGCGGTTATTATAATTGATTTTACTCAATTTAAGCCCTTCATAGAAACAGTTCCAGAAATCATAAATATGTCTAAAATGCATTGATATAGAGCTATTGTCTATAATTTTTAACTTTTTTCTATAAAGGCTTGTATCCAATTGCTTTAAAAGTTTGATGGAATCTTCTAAGCTTTTTTTATTGATATTTTTTAAAGAATTTAAATTATTTTTGAATTTCATCATTTATGTATTGCTCAGTTAATATTGCTGATAAAATTATTAGAACTTTATACTTTAAGCCAAATTTGCTGCTAATATTTTTTTTAGTTAGCTCTTTGACATTTTTCATATTGAATATATTGCTTTCTGAATTCATTAAGTTATTAATATTATTATTAAACGCTGTTTTATTTTTATTTCTCAACATTAATAAAGGGTATAGGTCATTCTTTTGGTATTTTCCTGTAATTTTATTTTTTAGTTTAACAAGCGATTTAATTCTTTTGTTCTTTATTGTAGGACTATAGTTTTGATTTCTTAATTTATAATATCCCCTACTGTCATATTTAATTTCAGAGAGTACTTTAAATTTATCAGTGAAGATATGTTTTCCTAATATGTTTAAATAAACTTTATAATTTTTGTAGTATTCAGGTGGAAGTGAAAATAGATAGTCTATAAAATCATTATCATATAAAGGAGAGAAGATTTTTTTTCCTGCCTTAATCATGATATCTATTTGTGATGTTAGGATGTAATTTCTAAATCTATTTTCTTGAATCCATTTATAATAAAGAATTTTATAGTCATTGTTTGAGCCAGTTGATTCAATTATTCGATTTCTTAAAGATTCTTCAATTTCTTGATCTGTATATGTAAAATTCATAAGAACCGATATCTCTTTTGAGGTAAGTCCTGTTCTATTTTTTTTGAAAATGAAATCTGTTAGTGCTTGATCGTCTGCAATTTGATTATCAAACTTTGATAGGTATATACCTAATATAAAGCCTGGATCTCCTAAGGCAATATGCTCAATATCGTTTAATCTGCTTAATAGGATCTGATTATATAGACCCTGCATATAGTAGGATGTATGTCCAATTTTTTCAATAGTATTATAGATTTCTCTTTTATTAAATAGGCTTGAGCAGTAAGTATTATCAGATAGAATCTCTGAATTTAATCCATAATATTGATTGATTTTTTTTGCAATAATAATGTCATCGCAATCATCGTGACCATATGAAAACGTTTTTATATTAGTGAAATTATTTTTCATCATTAGGCCAAGAATAGCTCTTGAGTCAAATCCACCAGATAGGAATAGCCCTAAGGGCTTATTTCCGAAATTATTATTATATCTTTTAGTTACAGACATTAATATATCATAGCCTTCTTTTTCTGCTTGTTCTAAGGGTTTATTTTTTATATTAAATGAGTAATCCCAGTATCTTGATATATTTAATTTGAGATTACTCTTAAGGGAAATTGTAAGGTTAGATGCAGGTGAAATTTTAAATATATTTTTATAAATAGTGTATTTGCCACTTGTAAATCTAAATCTAAGCATTTCCATCATGCTGATTTCATCTATTTCGTTTGTAATACTAGTTAATTGTTTTATTTCATCGCTTATGATTATCTCATTTGAAGACGAGTGGTAGTATAAGCCTATTGCCCCAACTCTATCATTGTAAATATTGATTTCTTTTGTTTTATTGCAAATTATTATAAGATTAAAGAAGCCATTTAAATATTTAAAACAATCAGTTGAGATATTGTTATTAAAAAAACTTTTAATGTTTTTTCGATCATATAATATGTCATTATAGAAAAAGTATCCTGCTAAGAAAACTTCTTTATCCAATTCATTTATTTTTATGAATTCTTTTTTATATATTTTTTGATTTGAAACTTTTAGAATCAATGTTTTTTTAAAAACTTGGAATCAGATTTATATAATCGATTATTGTTGATTCTAAATTGTCAGGTAGTCCTGATGAAATATTTTCATGAAAAACGACATTTCCTTCATGGTCTAAGATATATAGGTCTCTTTGAGAAGCTCCCCAATTACTCCAGGTTATATTCCCATCTGGGTCTGCACATACGCTAGCATTGCCAGTATCGGTCCAGTTATTTAAGAAACTAATTTGGGAAGATTTTCCAATGCCAATTAATTTTACTTGATTATATCCTTCTAATATCAGGTTTTCATATAATTCATTTAGCTGCCCGTACAGGACAGAGCAGGTTCCTCAGCTATAATGACCAAAATAATGGATTGTTATTTGGTTTGGAAAAGAAGATGTTCCTACGTTTTGATTGTAATAGTTAGATGATGGATTTAAATCTTCTAATGTGTAGGTGTAATTATTTTCTGAAGGCTGCACTGAAATTGGGTTATCTGAATCGCAGGCAATAAATAATAAAGTAAGTATAAAAAGGTATTGTTTTATCATATTTTAAAATAGCTCCTTTATTTTTTTATTTTTTACGACAATTTTTCACATTAAGAGGTAACAGTTTGTTAATTTTTTTTTTTATCTGTCATATATGATTTAAATTTAAGATATATGAATAAATTTCTAATACATATAATATTTTTTAATTTTTTCTTACCCTATTGCGTGACATTTAATCTTGATTTAAGTAATTTTAGTGAATATCCTGATGGGAATTGGGTTGTAAAAGTCAATGGTAGTTGGAATGGTTGGGGTGAGGGATTTACTCTTAATGACCATAATAGTAATGGAATATATTCTGTTACTAATTGTGGCTTATCTGATGGTGAGTATCAATATATTTTTGCTATTACGGGTGATTTTGATAACTGGTCTAATTGGGGTATGGTTTCTAATCCCCCATTATTCGGAGAATGTGATTATAATCCAAATGACAGCTATGCAAACTACGGATTTAATTTAAGTAGTTATGATTTGAATCTTGATGTTCATGCTTGGGATTGCTGTGGTATTAATAATTGCGATAATTGGGAGGGGTGTTCGACTGGTTCTATAAAAACCGATAGTTCTTATTTATATGGCAGATTTGAGGTTAGGATGAAATCGATTGATAGCGATGGAGTAGTTAGCTCATTTTTCACTTACAATACAAATTGGCAGTCAGAATTAGGTAATTTGAATTGGAATGAAATTGATGTTGAGATGACAGGTAACAGGGATTCTAGTGTGCAATTTACTACTCATCATCCGGGAAGTCCAAATTCATGGTCTTATGGAGAAATTGTTGAAGTAGATTTTAATCCTCATCAAGATTTTCATGATTATGCGTTTGAGTGGACACCTTTTTATATTAAGTGGTACGTTGATGGAGAGCAAGTTTATGAGCAATCCCAGTCTATTGTAAATGATTTAAATTTTCCTCAAAATATAATGATGAATGTTTGGCCTGCTATTTGGGAAGATTGGGTTGGAGTATGGGACAATCAGAATACCCCTCAACATGCATACTACGATTATGTTAAGTATTATAGCTATGTTCCTGATGCTGGAAATTATGGAACGGATAATGATTTTGAGCTCCTTTGGGTTGATAATTTTGATAGTTTTAATGAAGTTATTTGGGAGGATAACTCATCAGGATCCTTTTCTGGAAACCTTTGTGATTTTGATCCTTTAAACACCAATTTTTATAATGGTCATTTAATTTTAACTTTAAGCGATTCTGTAGAAGAAATAGATTGCAATCAAATTTCAGGTGATATTAGTTATGACTCTAATTTAAATGTTATTGATATAGTATTGTCTGTAGATTTAATTATATCAGAATCAGTTACCTTAGATATATGTCAACTTCTCTCTGTAGACTTTAATTTTGATCAAAGTTTAGATATTATTGATATTGTGCATTGGGTGGAAACTATTCTTAATCGATAAATTTTATTTTTATATATTTGAGCATACAGTAGTCATTGATTTAATCAATTAAGCTTTTATGCCTTTATATCAAAATAATATTAGTTATAAAATATATTTTACTTTAAAATATTTGGAGATATATCTGTAAGTATTTAAATTATTAAAAAATTAAAGAGGTTTTTTTTGAAAGATAGAAAAATAAGTATAGGGATAATGGGTTTTGGGCATATTGGACGATATATTTATCTAAATACTCTAAATAATCCTAGTGTAACCGTAACAGCTATAAGCGATATTGGTAGGTCAGATGTTTTACAATATTTGCTTGCGAATGAGCCAAGAAATAAAAGCGATGTCCGTATTCAAAATAATAGTTTATTGCACAATGATGAAGAGGCTAAATTTGTAGATGGGGTAAATCCTGGAGATGTTGACTGGGGTTCTTTAAATGTTGATTGGGTTGTTGATGCTACAGGTAAATCTTTAACAATTGAGAGTCTTCAAAAGCATATTGATTTAGGTGCAAAAAAAGTTATTCTTTCATGCTTGCCTGATAGGAGCCTTGATAATATGGTTATTCCAGGGATAAATGAAGGTTGCATAAGCGATAAAGATAAAATTATTTCAGTAGGCTCTTCAACCACTAACGCTTTGGCATTAATGCTAAATATTTTAAATAAGTCATACAAAATAAAGTGCGCTTCTATGACAACTATTCATTCATATACAAGTGATCAGCCATTGCAGGATTCAGCTGGCATAGATTTTAGAAGGAGCAGGTCTGCAGCTAAAAATATTATTCCAAATGAAAATTATTCATATAAATGGGTGGGTGAAGTCTTGCCTGAATTTAAGGGCAGAGTAATTTCTTCTGCTCTGAATGTACCTGTTCAGTTTGGTTCACTTATGGATTTGACTATAGTTTTTAATGATTCGATTGATAGCGTTCAATCTATTAATGATGTGTTGATGGAAGCTTCAATAGAGAATCCTAAACTCATTAAAGTTGTTCAAGATCCTATAGTATCATCTGATGTTATTGGAATGAAAGAGTCAATTATTTATGATTCTATGGGAAGTCTTAAAATTGGAAATAATATGATTAAAACTTTAACATGGTACGATAATGGTTATAACCATGCATCAAGAATATTAGATGTGATTTCTTGCTATGAAGGATTGAAATAATGAATATTGCTATTAATGGATTTGGTAGAATTGGTCGGTCAGTGTATAGAATTTTATCCTCAAGTTCTGATCATAAAATTGTTGCTATTAATGATTTAAGTGATGCAGGAGCTCTTGCCTATTTGCTTAGGCATGATACAGTTATGGGTAATTTTGATGGAGAAGTTTCAATAGAGTCTGGCAACTTATTATCTCCAAATCAAGTAGTTAAAATTATTAATGAGCCAGACCCTGAAAAATTACCTTGGAAAGAATTTGAAGTAGATATTGTGGTTGAGGCTACGGGTATATTTAGAGAAAAAGAGCAGCTTGCAAAACATCTGAAGTCTGGAGCAAAGAAAGTAGTTCTTACAGTCCCTTCAAAAGATGAAATCGACTATACTGTAGTCTTGGGAGTTAATGATAAGGGTCTGAACGATAATCATAATATCATTTCAAATGCAAGCTGTACTACTAATTGTTTAGCTCCAATGGCAAAAGTATTGCATGAAAATTTTGGAATAGTTGAAGGTGTGATTAATACAGTTCACGCGTATACCAATGACCAGAGGTTAGCTGATGTTCCTCACAAAGATTGGAGAAGGTCTAGGGCTGCCGCAGAAAATATAATACCTACTTCAACTGGTGCTGCTAGGGCAGTAGGAAAAGTTTTACCAGAATTAAATGGTAAGCTTGATGGTATCGCATCAAGAGTTCCAGTCCCAAATGGCTCTGCGGTTGATTTATTCGTTAAACTTCAATCTGAAGTAACTAATGACATGGTAAATAATGCCATATTGGATGCTTCAAAATCAGAAAGCTTTAATAGAATACTTGAATACTCTGACTCTCCTGTAGTTTCTAAAGATATTATAGGAAATTCAAGCTCATCTATTTACGATGTGAGAGAGACAAGGGTGTTGTCAGGTAATTATCTTCGAACGCTCAACTGGTATGATAATGAATGGGGTTATTCAAATCGAGTTGTTGATTTAATTAATCAACTAAAAAAATTCATATAACTCTAAAAATATTTTTTTGATTTAAATTATATTTTTATTTCAATACGTCTATTATAAAAAATATATAGAGAAATCGATAATTTTTCCTTAAATTCAATTCGTTACATTCAATAACAATTCTTGAGGAGGAAGGCAATTGAAGTATTTAACTATATTTTTTTCAACATTATTCATTTTATTTAATCTATCATTTTCACAAGACTTAGACTTTAATCAGTCTCAGCAGCAGGCGGTATATTTTATTGATTCTGCATCTGTTGACGGGGAGAGTCTTAATTCTGATGATTTTGTTTTAGCTCGTACTGAAGATGGTCTTTTAGTGGGAGCGTCTCAATTCAATGGCTATGGTACGGACTTAGTGATTATGGGTCGTGACCTAGACATTGTTATCGATGATGAATCGTACGTAATTTGTGAAACAACAGGTACATGCGATTATCCTATTCAGGGTGATTCGGTTTATTTAAGTATTTATGACTCTTCCTCAAGTCAAGAATTTTTACCTTTTTCTATCCTCAATGATGTAACAGCTGAATCTACTACTCTACAACAGTCAGTAATTTTTTCAACTTTAATTAATGAAGATTTTCTTTCAATTTCTATTGTGGATGACTGTGATGGAGTCCTTGGTGGAGATTTAAATACAGATGAGTGTGGTGTTTGTGGAGGGTCTGGAGTTAATGACTTTGGATGTTGTGGAGAGGAAAATGCTCAGCCAGACTGCAACGGACTATGTGGAGGACCTGCAGAATTTGATGAATGTGGCGTATGTGAAGGCTCTGGTATACCTGATGGTGAATGTGATTGTGAAGGAAACGCACTTGACTGTAATAATGTTTGTGGTGGTGTAGATGTTATTGATTGTCTTGGAGTTTGTGGTGGAGATGCTGTTCTTGATGAGTGTGGTTTTTGTAATGGAGGCGGTATTCCTGATGGTGAATGTGATTGTTTTGGAAATGTGTTAGATGCCTGCGGTACTTGTGGAGGTCCTGGTATTCCTGATGGTGAATGTGACTGTGCTGGTAATATTGAAGATTGTGAAGGCGTATGTGGTGGAGATGCTCAAGTTCTTATATACTACATTGACTCTGATGGAGATGGTTTAGGAGATTCAGTATCTGAATACTCTTTCTGTGATGCCTCAGTTCCAGCTGGATTTGTTCAGAATGATGATGATCTAGATGACAATTGTTTTTCTAATATACAAGATTGTGCTGGAGTATGTGACGGCTCTTCAGTTATAGATAGTTGTGGTGTTTGTGGTGGATTGGAATCTGCTGTAGACTGTGCTGGAGTATGCTTTGGTTCTTCTTCTGAAGATATGTGTGGAACTTGTGATTCAGATTCGTCAAATGATTGTGTTCAAGATTGTGCAGGTGTATGGGGTGGTAGTGATGAGATTTTTATGTATTACTTTGATGCTGATGGAGATGGTCTAGGGTCAGGTGATGGTCTTGAGGTTTGTAGTGCTGATATAACTGATGGATGGGTTTTAAATAATAGTGATTCTGAGCCTGAATGTGCAACAAATAATACTGATGACTGTAACGTGTGCGCTGGAGATAATTCTTCATGTGCTGAC
>CEQN01038475.1_pt1 | contig 14942 bp, 16 predicted proteins | sample 427011 | NCBI WGS metagenome assembly CEQN01 (sample SAMEA2621277, study PRJEB7988) | marine metagenome | biome: marine biome (ENVO:00000447); feature: deep chlorophyll maximum layer (ENVO:xxxxxxxx); material: "saline water (ENVO:00002010), including plankton (ENVO:xxxxxxxx)" | depth 120 m
TGAAGTTGAAATAGACACCATTAGTGATAGAAAAAACTGAAGAGATAATAGTAGGCAATGATTGATCTAATATCCCTACCTGAGCCAAATCAAGACTAATGGGGTTCATCCAGCTGTGGAATACTATTCCATAAAAATCTGTTCTAGTCATTATATATGCCATGAGACCAGCCACAAAAAGTACAACAAGTGATTTTAGATTGCCGCCACCCACTCTGATTAGCACCTTGTTTCCACATCCGCTAGCATAGGTCATACCTACACCAAACATGAGACCGCCCAAAATATATCTTGGCCATGCAAGGACGGAATTTCTATAAGGTATTCTGGAATCATCTATATCGAAAAATGACAAAAAATCTAAAATTGTTACACCCAATATCGCTACAGCCGCAGCGAGCATCCATGCCTTGAATCTTGATAAGTCCCCTATATTCACCCAGTCTGATACAGCTCCCATGGTACAAAAGTTAGTCTTTGTAACAACAAATCCAAGAATAAATCCAAGTATGGATGTATAAATTAATAATTGCGTAGCTATTTCCATTTTTCCTCTGATTATTGAATTTTATTAATTATATTAGCAAAAGTTAATATAAGCATTATATTTTTTATTTTTTTTTATATACAGTAGGGTCATCAATTCCAGCATCAGCAAAACCTTGCCTCCTAAAAGTGCATGAATCACATTCACCACAAGCTTCTCCCTTTTCATTTAAAGAATAACAAGATACGGTATCTTTATAATCAACTCCAAGTGTCGTCCCCAAAGTTATTATTTCAGATTTTGTTAGATTTATTAGAGGTGTATGTATCTTAAAAGGAGAACCTTCAGAACCAGATTTTGTACCAATATTAATCGTCTGTTCATAGGATTTAATAAACTCAGGTCTACAGTCAGGATAACCAGAATAATCTATAGCATTAACACCAATAAAAATATCTCTAATCATATATTTTTCAGCATAAGATGCTGCTATTGAAAGAAATATTGTATTTCTCGCAGGTACATAAGTTACTGGTATGCCAGTGGTATTTTTATTAGGCACATCTATACTACTATCGGTTAATGCTGAGCCGCCAATTTTACTGAGGTCAATATCAAAAATTATATGATTGACATTATGATATTTTCTTATTATTTTTTTACTGGCTTCAATTTCATAACAGTGTCTTTGTTTATAATTAATTGTTAATGCAATAATTTTATAATTTTTAGACAATGCATATGAAAGAGTAGTTGTAGAATCTAAGCCACCAGAAAACAACACAAGCGCAGATCTGTTATCTACCACGTTGATCATTCCAAATTAATTTATGCAATTGGGTTTGTAATCTTGCAGGTAGATTATCTTTTAGAATAAACTCAGCTAGTACTTGGATATCCATTTCACCAAAGCTTGGCGACATTATAATATTACAAATACCATTGAGATTATATTTATTGATATAATTTTTAGCCCATTGATAATCGTCTTTACTGCAAATTACGAATTTTATCTGATCACATTCCTTTAGAAACTTATAATTTTCTATGATATTTTTGTCTGATTCATTCGAATCAGGAGTTTTAATATCTAAGACAATTACAGCTGAGTCATTAATATTTTTAATTGAAACAGCATTACTTGTTTCTATTGACACATTATATGAATCAGATACTAGAAGATTAATAAAGTCTTTGGTATTTTTTTGAGATAAAGGTTCACCTCCAGTTATAGTTACATTCGTACATTTATAGTTTTTTATCTCTTCAATTATTTTCTCAAATGTTTTCTTTTTCCCTTCTGTAAAAGCATAAGATGTATCACAATATTGACATCTCAAAGGGCAACCAGTTAATCTAATAAAAATAGTTGGTAGCCCTGAAGATAAACTTTCGCCTTGTATTGAATAAAATATTTCATTTACAATTAAGCTTTTCATGGGGTTAGATTATTTTTAATGAATCAGGATCGTTGTTTAATGTCATTCCATGACAAATAGCAACTCCAAGTGCGTCAGAAGCATCAATTTCTAGCTTCCTCCTGATGTTTAGTATCGATTTTACTTTCTTTTGTAGTTGTTCTTTATCAGCACCACCATCAGTCGTGACAACCATTTTAACTCTGCGGGGACTATATTCATAAATATCTAAATATTGTCTACTACAAGCGCAAATTGCGGCGCCTCTTGCTTGTCCTAATTTGATAGCAGTTCCAGCATTTACACTAAAAAAAACAGATTCAATTGCGACATGTGCCGGATTATGTTTATTAATGATATCTGATGTAGCTTCATTAATCATAGCAAGTTTAGTAGTATATTTATTTTTCAGACCTGTCTTAATAATTTCATGATGTATATAAGATATCTTTGAATCCTCAGATATGTTTATAAGACCGAAACCTGTAATATTTGTGCCGGGGTCAATTCCTAAAATAATAGTCATGTTTTATATAAGATTGCTGTTCATATAGACATTCTGAACATCATCTAACTCCTCAATTTTATTAGATAAATCAGATATTTTATCAGAATCTTCTTTTGATACGTCAATTGATGTTAGAGGGTCCATTATTATTTCCTCTTCAATCACATCGATGGATTTAGATTCAAAATATTTTTTTGTACTAAATAATTCTGTTGGTTTTGTAAAAATTATACAACCAGAGTCTATCATTTCAAAATCTTCAATATCTATGGACTCCATATGCTCAACAAGATCGTCTTCAGCTATATTATTCAACTTCATAATTCCTACTTTTCTAAATAGATGTGATACTGATCCATTTGTGCCTAGACTTCCCCCATGTTTTGATAATAAATGTCTAAGATCTGATACAGTTCTATTTTTATTATCTGTAAGACACTCAACTATAACTGCTATGCCTTTTGGCCCATATCCTTCATATGTTATTTCTTCAAAGTTTTCATTATTTTGACCCGATGCCTTATCAATAGCTCTTTTAACAGTATCTTTTGGAACATTAGATGCATTTGCCTTTGATAAAGCCAGTCTGAGTCTTGAATTACTGCTTGCATCAGTACCACCCATTTTTGCAGCAACAGTTATCTCTCTAATTACCTTGGTAAATGTTTTTCCTCTCTTATTATCTTGAGCTTTTTTTCTATGCTGGATATTAGCCCATTTACTATGACCTGCCATAAGATGCCTTATTAATTGTATTATTAGCTGAATTGAAATTTATCATTCTATCTATCGGTTTTTTAGCTTTAATTATTATATCATGAGACAAGTTGATTTCATTGGATTTAGAGACAAATACATTCTCTACTTTTTTAATAGTATTTAAATTCATCCATGGACATCTCCCGCAACTTTTACATGTGGCTCCCTCTCCTTCTGTTGGTGCTTCGAGAAATATCTTATCAGGTGAATATTTTTTCATTTGATATAAAATACCTTTTTCAGTTGCTACAATTATATATTTTTTATCGCTAGCTCTTGAAGCTTCAATAAGTTTTGTTGTTGAACCAACAGTATCCGCAAGTTGTATGATGCTTCTAGGAGATTCTGGATGAACAAGCACATCACTATCTGGATACTTCATTAACATCTTTTTGAGCTCAATAGTTTTATACTCTTCATGAACGATACAAGAGCCGTTCCAAAGGAGCATATCTGCACCAGTTGTATCTATAACATAATTACCAAGATATTTATCAGGAGCCCAAATAAGTTTTTTACCTAATGATGTCAAATGCTCGATTAATGGTACAGCGATACTAGATGTCACTACCCAATCTGATATAGATTTTACTTTTGCACTTGTATTAGCATATACAACAACTTCTCGATCATCATTTTCATTACAAAACTTTTTAAACTCATCGAAGTCACAGCCTGTATCCAATGAACATGTTGCATCCATATCAATCATTAATATTTTCTTATCTGGATTGAGTATCTTAGCAGTCTCACCCATAAATCTAACGCCCGCCACCAAAAGTGTAGACTCACTTTGCATAGAACCATAACGCGCCATCTCAAGACTATCTCCAACAAAACCTCCAGTATCCTCTGCTAGGCGTTGAACTTGTTCATCAACATAATAGTGAGCAATAATCTTTGCATCATTATCTAGAAGAAGTTTTTTTATATTATTAAGATAATCTGTATAACTCATAACTATTTTATAGGTTCTTTTATTGATAATGATAAGTCATTCAATTGATCAGTATCAACATCAGACGGGGCATCTGTCATCAGACATGAAGATGATTGAGTTTTAGGAAAAGCAATAGTATCTCTAATAGATTCAAGATTTAAAAGAAGCATAACAAGTCTATCAATTCCAAAAGCAATTCCACCATGAGGCGGACATCCATAAGACAATGCTTTTAAAAAGAAACCAAATTTTTTATCAATTTCGTTTTTTTCAATATTTAAAAGTTCAAATATTTTAAGTTGAATATCTTTAGAATGTATACGAATTGAACCTCCACCAATTTCATTACCATTAAGGACAAGATCATATGCTCGTGATTTAATCGAATATATATCTTCTGCTGTTAGATCAGCAGGATCTGATGGTGCAGTGAAAGGATGATGTAAAGAAGTAGGATTATCATCACTATCTTTTTCAAAAAGAGGATAGTCAAGAATCCATAAAAATTTCCATTCATTAGTTAATAAATTTAATTGGCTGCCAAGCTTTTTTATAAGAACTGACATAGAACTATTTACAATATCTTTATGATCTGCAGAGAAAAACACTAAATCTCCATCTTTTGCGCTCACAGCATTCAAAATATCCTTGATTAGATTAGAATCCAAAAATTTCTTTATCGGTGATACTATTCCATTATCAATATCATTAATTTTTTCACATTTTAAATAAGCCAAACCTTTTGCATTAAATTTTTTAACAAGATTAGTTAATTCGTCAATATCTTTTCTAGATAAAGCTATACCATTAGGTACCTTTAATGCAACTATTCTTGAATCTTGATCCATTACATGATCAGAGAATACTTTGAACTCTGAATCTTTCACTATTTCTTTAATCTCAATTAATTTTAGCGGATTCCGTAAATCTGGTTTATCACATCCATAACTTTGAAGTGATTGATCATATGACATTCTCTCAAAAACTAACTTTCCTTGAGAGGGCATTAAATCTTTAAATATTTTGTTACATAAACCCTCTACAAGTAATATTATATCTTCTTCGCTAACAAAGGACATTTCTACATCTAGCTGTGTGAACTCAGGTTGTCTATCTGATCGTAAATCTTCATCTCTGAAACATTTTGCAATCTGAAAATATTTATCAATCCCTCCCACCATTAAAGTTTGTTTAAAAAGTTGGGGAGACTGAGGTAAAGCAAAAAACTTTCTCTCATGAACTCTACTGGGTACAAGATAATCTCTTGCACCTTCTGGTGTTGTTTTAGTTAGCACAGGAGTTTCTACATCAATAAAATCTCTAGTGTAAAAATACTCTCTTATAGATGCAACTAGTTTAGATCTAAACCTTATATTATTCTGCATCTTATCATTCCTAATATCAAGATACCTAAACTGTAATCTCTGATCCTCATTAACATGTGGATCATTAATCTTGAAAGGTGGGTTCTCTGACTTATTAAGTATTTCTAATTTTGAGACAATTATTTCAATCGACCCTGAAGGTATATCTTTGTTAACCGAACCCTCAAGTCTCTTATTTACAGTACCCTGAACGCATATTACAAACTCTGATCTTATAGACTCAGCTTTTTTAAAAAGATCTTTATTATCAGGGTTGAAAACTAGCTGAAGAATACCAGTGTGATCTCTTAAGTCTATAAAAATAATACCACCATGGTCTCGACGTTTAGCTACCCAGCCGAAGACCTTGATGTTTTTATCAATGCTCTTATCATTTACTTGACTGCAATAGTAACGCATTATACTTCTCTTATTTCACCTATTGTTTTTCAGTGGGATTTGATTTAGATTTTTTGTTAGAACTTTTATTCTTAAAATCAGTTTCATACCAACCAGAGCCTTTTAACCTAAAACCTGATGAAGATATTAGCTTTTTAACCTTTCCTTTGCTACTACATTTACATACATCGAGCTCTTTATCAGATATTTTTTGGAAATGTTCAAATATTGAACCACAATCTTGACATTTATATTCGTATATAGGCATATATCTGTATTTCAGCAATAGCGTTAATTAATTATTATACAAAAAAAATGAAGTTTTATCTCGCATAAATATAGTGTATAATCCTCGCTTAAATAGACTATGAAATCAATACATAAATTAATAACTATACCAATTGTGTTCTTATTAGCTACTACTGCAACGGCAGAGAATTCCTTGCCTGGTAAGGAGAAAGCAGAAACTTGTCTCGGCTGCCATGCTATCCCTGGCTATAATAATGTCTATCCTACATATAAAGTGCCTAAAGTTGCAGGACAAAATGCTGATTATGTAATTTCGGCGCTTAAATCCTACCGTAATAAAGATAGAAACCACGAGACTATGCATGCAAATGCTTCTGCCCTCACAGATCAAGATATAATTGATATTGCTAACTATTTTGAGTCACTGAAATGAAAATAATAAAAGTATTAATACTCTTAATTACATTACCTATAACTACTCAAAATGTATTGGCAGACTACAAGGCCGGCAAAGATAAATCTCAAGTATGCGCAGGATGCCATGGGGTGGATGGTAATTCCCAAGTCAGCATGTATCCAAGATTAGCTGGACAGCATAAAGATTATCTTGAGTTCGTTTTAAAGGGATATAGGTCTGGTGATAGAAAGAATGCTATTATGAGTGGGTTTGCTAAGGGATTAACGGATGACGATATTAAAGATTTATCCGAATACTATTCTATGCAAAAAGGTTTAAATACTCTACCAAAATAGTAATCAACTCTTTCTCTCTTCTATTAATTTGTATAATGCTGGAACTAGATATAGTGTTATCAATGATGATAGTCCTATTCCTCCCAAAACCACAACAGCCATAGCATATCTACTTTCTGCGCCAGCACCACTCCCAATAACTAAAGGTATAGCTCCTAATATTGTTGAGAATGTAGTCATAAGAACAGGCCTCAACCTTATAAGGGATGATTCATATATTGCCTCTTCAATATTTCTGCCTTCATTTCTAAGTTGATTAGCAAATTCAACAACTAGTATACCGTTTTTAGTTATTAGACCAACTAACATCAAAAAACCAATCTGACTATAAACATTTATTGATGTACCTGTCAAAAATACAGTATATAATCCAGCTGTTAGCGCAATTGGGACTGTAAGAATAATTGCCATGGGACGTCTGAAACTCTCAAACTGTGCAGCCAATACCAAGTAGACTATTAGTATAGCAAATAGGATTGTTATCTCTAAACTATTACCCGACTCAAAATATTCTTTTGAAGAACCGCTAAAAGTTATTTTAGCATTAGCAGGCAAAGATATTTTTGATAAATTTGTTATATCACGTAATGCATCACCAAGCGGATAACCAGGAGCCAATGATGCTGAAAATATAGTGGAAGGCATGCGGTTAATTCTTTGTAAACTCATGCTTGTAGATGTCTCCTTTGAAGAAACAAGATTTGATAAGGGTATTAATGCTGAAGAGGATGATTTAACAAAAATATTATCTAAACTATTTAAATTCACTCTAAACTTTTTATCAGCTTGTAAGATTACATTATATGTTAATCCATCTTTAGAAAAAGTAGTTACCTTATTCGATGCTAATAATATTTCCATTGTCCTAGCAACTGATTCAGCAGATACTCCCAACTCATAGGCTTTATCCCTATCTATCTTTAGATTTAATCTAGGATTGGTAATTTTATAATCTATAGTTTGATTCCTGAGATTTAAGTCTGAAGACTCTTCAATTAAGGTATTACCCCATTGATAGATTTCTTCGTAATTATTTCCGCTTATAACAACTTGAACAGGGGGTTTAAACCTACTACCTCCAAGGCTAGGTGGATTTATAGCAAAAATTCTAGCACCAGGTATTGCTAGTAGTTTAGGAAAAATTTCACGAACAATTTTCTTCTGATGTCTTCTGTCATCCCAGTCCGTCAAAGTTGTAAACATAAATGCAGAATTAACAGCTCCAGGCTTACCTGAAAAACCAGGAGCAACTATAGAAAAGATTGTTGAGATTTCATTATTTTTAGAATATGGTTCTAATTCCTTTTCAACTTCCTTGACAATAGAATCAGTATAATCTAGTGATGCACCTTCTGGACCAGATATTGAAATAATAAAAATACCCCTATCCTCTGTCGGTGCAAGTTCTTTTTGTATTACCTGAAACAATAATACAGCGATTACTATCATGACAAATGAGGATATGTATACTTTTTTAGGATTCTTTTGAGATTTCTCTAAGGAACTTTGATAAAAATTTCTAAATTTAGTAACCATTAAAGGCTCATAATGCTTTTTGGTTTCAGACCTAATTAATTTGGAACATAACATTGGGGTTAATGTTAATGCAACTATACTTGAAAATATAACAGCGAATGACAAGACTACTCCAAACTCAATGAATAATCTTCCAGTTTTCCCATCCATAAAAGATAATGGTAAAAATACGCTAACCAGAACAAGAGTTGTTGCAATAACAACAAACGTAATTTGTTTAGCTCCAAGGACAGACGCCTCTATTGGTGATTCACCATCATCAAGTCTTCTTTTAATATTTTCTAGAACAACAATCGAATCATCAACAATTAATCCTATTGCTAATACTAGTGCTAGAAAAGTTAAAACATTCAAAGAATAGCCTAAAATATATATGACATATAATGTTGATATAAGTGATACTGGAATAGTAATAGCAGGTATAAATGTTGCAGAAGCAGTCGATAGAAAAAAGTATATTACCCCGATAACCATAAGCATCGATATGAAAAGTGCAAAATTAACTTCTGATATTGATTCCTCAACAAATATTGATTGGTCATAACCAATAAACATATTAATGTTTTCCGGTAATGAAGGACGAATTAAATCTAATTCATCCTTAACTGCTTTTGTAACTTTCAGAACATTAGATTTTGTTTGCCTAACAACACCTAAACCAATAGCACTGTCACCATTAGCTCTCAAAAATCCTCTTTCACTTTCGGGTCCAATAACAATATCTGATATATCGCCAAGCCTTATTTTTTTGCCATCAAAATTTTTAATGACAATATCTCGGAACATATCTATGTCTGATAGTTTTGATTTTACCTGTATACCAATTTCAGTTTGAGTTGATTCGAGTCTGCCTGCTGGTTTTTCGATATTTTCTTTATTTATAGCAGTCAAAACATCATCAACTGTTATTTTTCTTGAAGACATCTTGTCTGGATCAAGCCAGATTCTTATTGCATATTTCCTCTCTCCTCCAACAGTTATAGAGGCTACACCTGGTAAGATAGATAGTCTATCAACTATATTTCTATCAAGATAATCATTTAACTGTATTGTATCTAATTGCTTACTTGTAAAACCAACCCATAAAACTGCTCGCGCATCAGTATCAGATTTAGCAACTCTTGGTTTATCAGCATCAATTGGAAGTTTTGGCGAAGCTCTAGCAACTTTTTCACGTACATCATTTGCAGCTGATTCCATATCTCTAGATAAAGTGAATTCTATTCTAATACTTGATAATTCATCTTTGCTTTCAGATTTAATTTCTTTAATATTTGAGATTCCAGCCAATGAATCTTCTAAAATTTGTGTAATATCTCTCTCGATAATTTCTGCAGAGGCACCACGATAAATGGTATTAACCGTCACAACAGGTTTATCAATATCAGGATATTCTCTAATACTAATTTTATCATAAGATACTAGACCAATAAGAACTAGAAATAAACTAATGACCGTTGCTAGAACAGGTCTATGAACTGTAATTTCTGATATATGCATTTTTAATTCAATATTTTAATTTTAGAGCCATCTTTTAATTTTTCTTGCCCCATATATATAACAACATCATTAGTTGATAGACCAGATTTTATCTCTATTGCTGAATTTGTTTTAATTCCTATTTTAACTTCTGTTAATCTCGCTAAGTCATCAACAACTTTATAAACATAATGTTTTTCATTTATACTTAAGAGTGATTGTTCTGGAATTAATATTGCATTATTATTTTCTTCTAAAAATATATCAACTTTCATTAATAATCCTGGTTTAAGTAATCTCATGCTATTATCTATTAACGCATACGCTTCTATTGTCCTAGTTTGAGTATTAATCCTAGTATCTACAAACTTAAGTTCACCATTATATTTAAAATCGGGAATACTATCTGTACTAACTAAAAAAGATAATTTTTTATTTAAGTAAGGAAGCAATCTTTCTGGTAAATCCATCGGTAACTTCATAATAGAATAATCGTCAAGCGATGTTAATATTTCGCCTTTCTTGACATTTTCGCTAAATTTTTTTTGACTTAATCCAATAATGCCTGAAAATGGTGCATGTATTTTCGTTGCACCAATTTTATCCGATGATATTATCGAATAAAGGATTTGTCCCTTTTCAATATGTGAACTTTCTTTAAAGGAAATCTGATCTATGATGCCATTAACCTTACTAGTTATATCAACAGATTCATTAGCCTCTATAATTGATAATGCTCTATAAGAATATTGCGCAACATCAACATTAACCGGCTTAGCCTTTACTGACGTAACTCTTGTTTGATTCATAAACTTGCTAAAATAGGTATACTTCATATATAGCGATGTTGCTCCATAGAGCAGTCCAATAATAAATAAAGAGACAAATATATGAAATAAACTCAAAGATTTTAAATAATTGATAACTCGATTAAGCATAAACTATTTTATCCAGATTAATGATGCAATTCTACCTGTATTATTCTCGCTTCTATATGAATAATATAAATTTGAATTTTGATAAGTACACATATCATCTGTATATATTTTTGTTACACCTTTCTCCTTTAAAAGAATTTTAGCTGCCAATTTAAGATCAAGCTTCCATCTCTCATGATCATGCTTGGTGAAAATCTTTGGAGATATTTTAATTAGCTTTTTGTAAACATCCTCTCTGATAAGATAGTTATCTGGACTAATCGAAGGTCCAATCCAACAAATAATATCTTTAGGATTTTTAGAAAATCTAGTAATAAATTTGGTTATGATGCCACTAGATAAACCTCTCCAGCCAGAATGTATAACTCCAACTTTTGTGCCAGCTGAATTACAAATTAAAATAGGCAGACAATCTGCAGATAAAACAGCACAAGCTAATCCCGGACTTGAGGTGTAGCAAGCATCACAAACTAAATCTTTATTTGAGTCAATAACTTTTCTTATATATGAGCTATGAATTTGTTTCATCCAGACTGGTTCTTGATCAAGTCCTAAGGCCTTCTTTAGCTCTTCTCTATTTTTCTTAACACTGGTTCTAGCATCTCCAACATCATAACTTAAATTCGAGTGACCAAATTTATTTTTACTATGGCCCCCAATTCTCGTTGTATAACAAGAACCAATATTTGCTGGTACATCCCATTTTATTTTTTTAATTTGTATTGGCATAACTTCTTTCTTCAATTAAATTTTCTAAATCTGTAAAAGATTTTGGTTTTTCTGAATTTATTCTAAATATATCCTTGCTAATAGGATGCTTAAATTCAAGCGATGCTGCGTGAAGAGCAATATTATCAGATGATTCAACTAAATTTAAAATTTCAGTATATTTTGTAAAAACTGACTTCTTAAATCCATATAACTTATCACCAATGATGGGATGGCCAATATGAGCTAGGTGAACTCTAATCTGATGAGTCCTTCCTGTAACCAACTCAACTTCCAGAGAGGAGGCCTTCTCATATCTCCTTAATATATTAATCTTAGTTATTGATTCTTTTCCTGACTCAGAGACTGACATTTTTGTTCTGTTAACTTTATGCCTCCCAATTTTTTCATCAATTATATCAATATTCTTAATTACACCAGAGACAAGTGCAAAATACTTTTTTATAACCAATCTGTCCTGTATCTGTTTTGTGAGATAATTATGTGAGTTAAGAGTTCTTGCGATAATTAATAATCCCGAGGTTTGCTTATCCAATCGATGTATAATTCCTGCACGAGGAATACTTCTGAGCTCAGGATATCTGAACAGTAGAGCATTTTGCAGAGTTCCAGAGTAATTTGAAACAGCTGTATGCGTGACCATGCCTGATGGTTTATTTATAACTAAGAAACTATCATCCTCATAAAGCGGTTCTAGAGGAATATCCTCAGAGATTATATCTAATTCCTCAGTAGGCCTAATTTCAATCTCAACTAATGATTTAACGGTTAACTTATCCTTCGGTGAACAACTTTTACCATTAATTAGAATTTTATCATTATTAATCCAATTTTTGATTCTAGATCTCGAGTACTCAGGCAGATAAGACGCTAACAATTGATCAACTCTCAGGTTATTTCTGGGTTCAATATCAAATTTGTAAAAAGTCGCATTTTTCATGGTATTTTCTCGCATAACTAATCTATAATAACAAAATGAAAGCTAAAATACTCCTTATAAACCTAGTAATAATGACTTTATTATCTGGTTGTTCATACTGGGAAAACATGCTTAAGGAGAAAGATCAGACTGAAGGGTTATCAGCAGCTCAAATATATGCCCAAGGTAAAGAGTTTCTAGATATGGAGGATTACCCAAATTCAATTAAATATTTTGATATCCTAGAAGCTAGATACCCGTTTGGAACATACTCTACTCAGGCAATGTTAGATTTAGCTTATGCTTCGTATAAATCAAATCTTAGGGATGATGCAATAATTAACTGTGATAGATTTATTAGACTATACCCCAATCATCCAAATGTATCATATGCATATTATTTAAGAGCAATATCAAACTTTGATAAAGATTCAAATTTTATTACGAAAATATTTGCAAATGATCCATCAAAATACGATGTATCAAACTTACGACAATCATTCGATGATTTTACATTGGTGGTTAATAGGTTTCCAGACAGCAAGTATGCTAAAGATTCAAGAAATAGACTTATCTATATAAAAAATATGATTGCAGCAAATGAGCTATATATTGCTAAATATTATAATAAAAGATCAGCACATGTTGCTGCAGTAGAAAGAATCAAATATATGTTAAAAAACTATAGTGGTACTCCTAGTTCTGAGGAAGGACTGCTTATAATGATTGATAGTTATAATAAACTAAAGATGACTGATTTAGCATATGATACCTCTAGAGTGTTAAAAGAGAATTATTCTGATTATATTATTATTAAAAAAAAGGACAGTACTATTGAGGTTAATAAAAAGACTCAAGACTTAAAAAAAATGCAAGATAAAAAAACGAGTGATGCTAAACAAAGAACTTGGTATTCTTATTTTAATCCATTCAGTTATTTTTGACCTTATCATTTATGTTACACACTGGAATTGGCTTCATTTTATGTAAGTTGTTTTTCCTGATATCCATATATTTTTTCCTATAGTCGCTATTAATATTTGTCATAGCGTCTTCCAGTTGTTCGTATGTCAATCCTAACTGATCTTCATCTGTTCTACCATCATCCCATAACCCATCTGTTGGATCTGCAGTAACAATTGAATTATTAATTTTTAATTCTCTAGCTAATTCTCTTACCTCACTTTTATTAAGATCTGCTATTGGTGAAATATCAACTCCGCCATCACCATATTTGGTAAAAAATCCAACTCCAAAGTCCTCAACTTTGTTGCCAGTACCTATAACTATACCAGAAGACGATTGTGCAATTTGATATAAAAGTGTCATTCTTAACCTAGATTTCGAATTTGCAAAACCTAATTGATCATCATAATTATTTTTCTCACAAGCAATTTTAAACTGCTGAAATGTTGAACTTAAATCAATTTCATATACTTCGACATTTTTATACTTCTCTTGTAAAGTCTTACAATGCTCTCTACTTAATGATATATCATTTGAATTTAAAGGCATTTTAACAAGAATTGTTTTTATATTAGTCATAGCACATAATGTACTCGTCAATGCAGAATCTATACCACCAGAAACACCAATGACTAAAGATTTGATGTTAGATGACTCAGATTCTGCATAGGCTTTTATCCAATGTACTATATAATCTATTACTTTTTTATTATTCATATTTGAACCTATAAACCTTAATTTAATACTGATAATTAAGTTTTATCATAGAATAATATATTATAGTCTATAATAATAAAATAATACCATTGAAAATAAAAATATGCGTATAATAATAATACTTTTAGTAATGATTTTTGTATATATTTTAGTAAAATCATTGCTTAGTAGTAATAAAAAAAAATCTAAAAAAAATATGATGGATATAAAATATTGTAAATACTGTAAAGCCTATGTTACTTCAGATGAGCTTTGCTCGGAGAAAGACAATAATTATAAGGATTGTAAAAACTATAAATGAGAAATATATGAATAGAACACCTTTGCTGCTAACTTTATCCATTATAATGATATTAGGTGTCATATTAACTGTGTTGTTTCGGTAAGATGTATGAAACCTATAATAATCTCGGGAAAAATCGGCTCTGGAAAATCTACAGTATGTAAATTATTTGAAAAAAAAAGTTACAAAGTAATAAATTCTGATTCAATTGCAAAAAAATTAATTACTCAGAATCCAAAGATTCAGAAATCATTGATTGAAAATTTTAATGGGCTCATACTTGAAAATAATACTCTTTCCCTCAACAAACTTAGAAGTCTATTATGTTCATCGAGAAAAAATAAAGAAATCATTGATTCAATAGTGCATCCGGTATTTTATAAAGAGTTGAATGGGCTTGTTAGTAACTCCACTAATCATAGGACTGTTATAGAGATACCGCTAATTGAAACTTGTAGCATGCTTAATATGGAATATATATTGGTATTTGTTAAAACT
>CEQN01169831.1_pt1 | contig 14923 bp, 10 predicted proteins | sample 427011 | NCBI WGS metagenome assembly CEQN01 (sample SAMEA2621277, study PRJEB7988) | marine metagenome | biome: marine biome (ENVO:00000447); feature: deep chlorophyll maximum layer (ENVO:xxxxxxxx); material: "saline water (ENVO:00002010), including plankton (ENVO:xxxxxxxx)" | depth 120 m
TTTTAAACAAATTTTCTATCTTGCTTTTTTTTTTTAAATAATCACTAGAAAAAATATTAACAACATTTTTTGGAAAAAACTTTTTAACCTCATCATATATTTTTTCTACACCTGGTCCATACATAATAAAATCACAAAAGTTATTCTCTTTGCATTTTGTTTTAATTTCTCTCTCAAATGAACAGTGATGACATATCGCTCTGTTTTTTAATTTATGAAAAGTTAAATATAAAGAACAATTTTTACAAATATGTTTGAAGCCACATTTTTTACATATTAAGTAAGGAGCAAAACCTCTCCTATTAATAAAAAATAACACTTGTTCTTTTTTTTTTAGAAACTCATCGACCAATTTTAAAGTTTCATCAGAGATAAATTTGTCCTTTATCTTGTTCAAATTTAAATTGATAATTTTTGTATTTGGTAAAGGGTAATTCTTAAATCTTTTGAAAATTTTTATATGTCTGTACTTCTTATTTAAAATATTATTCTTTGTCTCTATTGAAGGAACTGAACTTACAAGATGAATTGGAATATTTTCAAAGTTAGCTCTAGATATTGCCATATCTCTAGCGTTATAAATTACACCTTCATCCTGTTTGTATGAAATATCGTGTTCTTCATCAACGACAATTAATCCAAGTTTTTTAAAAGGTAATAATAAAGATGATCTGGCACCAACAACTAACTTTATTTTATCTTCTATAACACCCTTCCAAATTATCCTTCTTTTTTTTGGACTAATCTTCGAATGCCAAACTGCAGGCTCAAACCCAAAAAATTCTTCAAACCTTAATTTAAACTCATTTGTAAGAAAAATTTCTGGCAACAAAACTAGTGCTTGTTTATTTTTTTTTAAAATCTTTCTTATCCTTTCGAAATAAACAAGTGTTTTACCTGATCCTGTAGTTCCCTCTAATACTGAAACATCAAATTTGTTATCTGAGGTTTCAAAAAATTTCAATGCAGAAAATTGCTCTTTATTCAAAATAAATTTTTTAATCTTTGTTTTCTTGACTTTTGATATTCTATCGTTTTTGTTTTCTAGAATGAATTTGTTGCCGCTTCCTATTACCATTTTTAAAACTAAACCTATTGGAACCATATTATATACTGAAAACCATTCGATAAATTCTATTAACTTCTTGTTAATGGAATAATTAATTTTTTTAGTTATGTTCTTTATCTTTATATTTTCGGGTTCTAAATAATTATTTTTCCAAATTACGCCTAATTCCTTTTTTGAACCAAAAGGCACCTCTACTAGATCTCCAACTTTAACATTCATTTTATTTGACATATATGTGAAAGGGAAATTAAAGACTTTGGGCAACAGTACTTGTGCTTTCATAAATTAATTGTATTAGAAATTTTTTTATTTAAAAATGAATTGGTCTCTTATCAACAGCTAATGCGGCTTCTTTAATCGCTTCAGTATGAGTAGGATGAGCATGACAAGTTCTTGCTATATCTTCAGCACTGGCGCCAAATTCCATAGCTAATGCCATTTCTGCAATCATATTACCACAGTGCGCGCCAATTATATGAACACCTAAAACTTTATCTGTGCTGCTATCTGCTAGAATTTTAACAAAACCGTCTGTTTCATTGTTCACCTTAGCTCGTGAATTAGCAAGAAAAGGGAATTTACCAACTTTATAATCTATTTTTTCAGATTTGAGTTGTTCCTCTGTTTTGCCTACAGACGCAACTTCTGGAGATGTATAAATTACTCCTGGTATTACATCATAATTTACATGACCTGCTTGGCCCGAAACTATTTCTGCAACTGCAATACCTTCTTCTTCAGCTTTATGAGCTAGCATAGGTCCATCAATTACATCGCCAATAGCATAAATATTTTTTACTGATGTTTGTAAATTTTTATTTACATTAATTCTTCCTTTGTTGTCTTTATTAATTCCAATTTTAGAAAGATTGAGACCTTCTGTATAAGGTTTTCTTCCAACGGATACTAAAACTTTATCAGCAGTAATTGATTCTTGTTTTAAAGTTTTGTTATCAGTAAACTTAATTAAAACAGTGTTGTTATCGTTTTTAACAGAATTCACTTTTGAGTTTAATCTAAATTTAATTCCTTGTTTAATTAAAATTTTCTCAAATTCTTTTGAAATTTCTCTATCCATGCCAGGTGTAATATGATCTAAATATTCAATCACTGTGACATCAGAACCAAGTCTTGACCACACTGAGCCCATTTCTAGACCAATATAACCAGCGCCTATAATTGCTAATTTTTTTGGCACTTTGTTTAATGAAAGAGCTCCAGTTGATGAAATAATATTTTTTTCATCAATTTCAATTCCTGGCAAAGAAGAAACGTGAGATCCTGTAGCTATCACAATATTCTTAGCTTTATAATTTGTTTTTTCGTTATCTTTATAAACTACTACATCATTTTTTGATAGCAAGACACCTTTGCCTTTTAAGTAAGTAACTTTGTTTTTCTTGAATAAAAATTCTACTCCCTTTGTTAATACTTGAATTGATTTATTTTTGTTTGTCATCATTTTTTCAATATTTAACTTTATATTTTCTATTTCTATACCTTGCTGATTAAAATCTTTTTTTGCTTTATGGAAGTTTTCAGATAAATTTAGTAGACTTTTAGAAGGAATGCATCCGACATTTAAACACGTCCCTCCTAGAGAACCTCTTGATTCTACACAAGCGGTTTTAAGACCCAATTGCGCAGCTCTAATAGCACAAACATATCCACCAGGGCCACCACCAATTACAATTAAATCAAAATTATTATCCATTATTAAATATTAAGGAAAAGTCTTTTTGGTTGCTCAAGAGACTCCTTTACTATCTTTAAAAATGACACCGCTTCTTTACCATCAATAATTCTATGATCGTAAGACAAAGCTAAATACATTATTGGTCTTACTTCAACAGACCCATTTATAACAACTGGGCGTTGGACAATATTATGCATACCTAAAACAGCCGACTGTGGAAGGTTTAAAATTGGGGTTGATAACATTGACCCATATATTCCACCATTTGTAATCGTGAAAGTGCCACCTTGCAAGTCGTCTATTGTAATTTTTCCATCTCGCGCTTTTTCACCAAGCTCGCTGATTTTTTTTTCAATATCTGCAAATGACATTTCGTCTGTTTCTCTGAGAACTGGGACGACTAGACCTCTATCAGTTCCAACAGCGATACTTATATTATAATAGTTTTTATATACAATTTCATCTCCCTGAATTTCAGCATTAATTGCAGGATAATTTTTTAAACCTATTACGCATGCCTTGACAAAAAAAGACATGAAGCCCAGTTTTGTAGAGTACTTATTCATAAATTCATCTTTATATTGGCTCCGCATATTAATTATCTCGCTCATATCTACTTCGTTAAAAGTAGTTAGCATGGCAGCATTTTCTTGGGCCTCTTTTAGCCTTTTTGCAATTGTTAATCTTAGTCTAGTCATCTTTATTCTTTCTTCGGGACCATATTTTATTTTTCTTTCAGAGGGAGATGGTCTCGATCCCATCAAACTCATTATATCTTCTTTTAAAATTACACCGTGCTTCCCAGAGCCATGGACTGTTTCTAAATCTATTTTAGCTTCACTGGCCATTTTCCTTGCAGCTGGTGATAGTGTAGGTTTTATATTTTTAGATGACTTTTTAAAATTCACTTTAATCTCCTCATGGAAATTATCTAAAATTAATGGCTCTTCTGATTTCTTCTCTACATCTTTTTTTGGCTCATTTTTTAATTCAAGAGGTTTTGTTTTTTCATCAAAATTTTTTGATGTTGCTGATTTTTTTTTAGGTGGAGAATACTTTTTTAAATCTTTTACGCTTTCAGAATTTTTTTGAGTGGAGCCATTCACTATACCAAGTAAAGTTCCTACGTTAACGGTTTCACCTTCTTTCACAGAGATGTTTTCTAATATACCATTAGACGGTGCTGGAACTTCAACATTAACTTTGTCTGTTTCTAGCTCAACTATGGGTTCATCTGCTGAAACTTTTTCACCTTGATTTTTTAGCCATCTCGAAACTGTGGCCTCTGTTACCGACTCTCCTAAAGTTGGAACTATGATTTTATCTGACATTTAATTACCTAGTATCTTTTCTAATATTTCTTTTTGTTGTGCAAGATGTTTATTTAGATTTCCAGTCGCAGTTGAGGATGAGGCCTTTCTGCCCACATATTTTACTTTATCTTTAGTAAAATGTATTATTTCTAAGGTTCTATCAATGTAATTTCTCATTGTATTCCATGCACCCATGTTTTTAGGCTCTTCTTGACACCATATAAACTCAGCCTTTTCGTATTTCTTAAGTAAACGCGCTAAAGTTTTTGCAGGGAACGGGTACAATTGCTCAATTCTAATAAATACTACATCAGAATTTTCTAGTTTTTCTCTTGCTTCTAATAAATCATAATAAATTTTACCTGAACACATAACTACTTTTTTAATTTCATTTTCTTTTTTTAATTTAATTAGCCCTGAGTTTTTATTAAATGCGTCATCGTCCAATACTCTATGAAATGTGCTTTTAGTTGTGAATTCATTTATACTAGAGACACATTTTTTGTGCCTTAGAAGTGATTTAGGTGTCATTACGATAAGGGGTTTTCTAAAATCTCTATGCATTTGTCTTCTTAGAGCATGAAAATAATTTGCTGGTGTTGTACAATTTATTACTTGAATATTTTCGCCGGCACACAATTGTAAAAATCTTTCAAGCCTCGCCGATGAATGTTCTGGTCCTTGTCCTTCATAACCATGTGGCAACAGCAATACGAGCCCACTTGCTCTTCCCCATTTTGACTCACTTGAAGTTATAAATTGATCAATGATTACTTGACCACCATTTGCGAAATCGCCAAACTGAGCTTCCCATAATACTAATGTCTCCGGTTCAGACAATGAATAACCAAACTCAAAACCTAAGACCGCTAATTCAGACAATAAACTATCAATTATCTCAAATTTTTTTTGAGAATTATTTATATTATTTAATGGTACAAATCTCTCATGATTGTCTTGATTTCTAAGAACTGCATGTCTCTGACTAAAAGTACCTCGACCTGAATCTTGACCAGATAATCTAACTGAAAATCCCTCTGTCAGTAAAGTTCCAAAGGCTAAATTTTCAGCCGTAGACCAATCTAATAACTTGTTTTTATCAAATATTTGATACCTTAAATCAAAAATTTTTTTTAATGTTTTGTGAACATTGAAATTCCCTGGCAATGTTGAGATTTTTTTTCCAATTTCTAACAATTTTTCTTTTTTTACTCCACTTTGACCTCTTTTGTCTTTTCCCAGACCAGGTTTAAATCTCGACCAGGCTCCATCGAACCATTTAAGTTCAGATTTATAAGATTTTGAAGAATCTAGTTCCTTTTCTAAAAAATTTTTAAAACTTTTCTTTTGACTCTCTATTTCATTTAATGAAATTAAACCCTCACCACTCAATTGATCTCCATAAATCTCAAGAGTAGATGGATGCGACTTAATCTTTTTATACATTAAAGGTTGAGTAAAAGATGGTTCGTCACCCTCATTGTGACCGAAACGTCTGTAACAAACCATATCAAGTACCACATCTCTATTAAATTTTTGTCTGTATTCTGTGGCAATTTTTGCACAATGTACTACAGCTTCTGGATCATCTCCATTAACATGAAAGATGGGCGCTTGAGCAATTTTCGCTACATCAGAAGGGTACGGCGAAGATCTTGCAAATCTTGGTGCAGTTGTAAATCCTATTTGATTATTAACTATAATATGAATAGTTCCACCGATATTGTGTCCCGGCAAACCTGACATAGCAAAACATTCAGCTACAATACCTTGACCTGCAAATGCTGCGTCCCCGTGCATTAAAACTGGTATAACTTTCTTTCGGTTCAAATCTTTATGGAAAAATTGTTTTGCTCTCACCTGTCCTAAGACCACAGGATTAACTGCTTCCAGATGAGATGGATTATCTGTTAAACTTATATGAACCGAATTGCCATCAAATTCTCGATTTGAAGATGCTCCTAAATGATACTTAACATCACCACCCAAATCTTCACTTGAAAAGGCACCTTTACCAAAAAACTCACTAAATATTGCCTTAAAAGGTTTACCCATGACATTAGCTAAAACATTTAATCTACCACGATGAGGCATGCCAATTTTAATTTCTTTTGCTCCTAAGTTTCCACCTCTTTTTATGATTTGTTCTAATGCTGGGATCAAAGACTCTCCACCATCTAAACCAAATCTTTTAGTCCCAACAAATTTAACATGTAGATATTTCTCAAATCCCTCAGCCTCAATAATTTTATTTAAAATTGCCTTTTTGCCATTTTTAGTAAAAATAATATCCTTTTCTGGACCTTCTATTCTGTTTCTTATCCATGTTTTTTCATCAGGATCTCCCATATGCATAAATTCATAACCTATTTTTGAACAATAAGTTTTTTTCAAAATTTTTAATATTTCTTTTAAATTTCCATACTGTAGGCCAAGCACTCCATCTAAAAATATTTTCCTTGAATAATCTTTTTGTTTGAATCCATAGGTCTCTGGTTTAAGTTCTGGATGTTCTTGTTTTTCTTGTAAGGATAACGGGTCTAAATTTGCAATTAAATGACCTCTAATTCTATATGCTCTAATTAACATAATTGCTCTGACAGAGTCTTGTGTTGCTTGCTTAATTGAGTCTAAATTAATATCTTCTGTTGTTTCTTTATTTTTTTTATGCTCTAAAATTTTTAAATTCTTTTTTTCAGGAGACCAGCTTGGCCCTTTTAAATCATCATAAATTAATTTTTCTTCATCACTTAATCCGTCAAAAAATTCTCTCCAACTTTCTGGTAATGATTTTGGGTCCGAAAGGTAGTCAGCGTAAAATTCATTTATAAATTCAGTATTGTTTCCAATTAAAAAGGATGTTTTTTTATAGGTATTATTATTTTTTGATGAAGACATTAATCTCTTATTCTAACACAAGTTTTTAAATTTTAACCATTAAGTTTTTGTAAAAGTGTCTTTCCTATATCAGCTGGTGACTTTGATATAGTAATTCCAGCAGATTTCATAATCTCTATCTTGTCCTCAGCACCGCCTTTTCCGCCTGATATAATTGCTCCAGCATGTCCCATCCTTCTACCAGGTGGAGCGGTCAAACCTGCAACGAAGCCTACCATGGGTTTTTTTACTTTTTGTTTTTTCAAATACTCTGAAGCTTCTTCCTCTGCTGAACCGCCTATTTCACCAATCATTACAATTGACTCAGTCTCATTATCATTTAAAAAGAGCTCTAAGCAATCTATAAAATTTGTACCATTAATTGGATCGCCGCCAATACCAATACACGTAGATTGTCCTAAACCAATTACTGATGTTTGAGCTACAGCTTCGTATGTAAGTGTTCCAGATCTTGAAACTATCCCGACATTTCCTTTCTTATGAATACTACCTGGCATTATTCCAATCTTGCACTCTTCAGGTGTTATAATTCCAGGACAATTAGGTCCAATTAATCTGGATTTACTTTTTTTTAGTTCTTTTTTTACTCTTAACATATCCATCACAGGTATTCCTTCTGTAATACAAACTATTAAATCTATTTTTGAGTCTATCGCCTCTAAAATTGCGTCTGCTGCAAACTTTGGTGGCACATAAATCATACTCGCATTAGCTTCGGTTTTATCTTTTGCTTCTTTTACAGTATTGAAAACTGGAAGACCTAAATGTTTTTGCCCACCCTTTTTTGGTGTTACACCTCCAACAAGTTTAGTTCCATATTTTATTGATTGTTCAGAATGAAAAGTTCCATGAGTTCCAGTAAACCCTTGACAAATTACTCTTGTGTTCTTATTAACTAATACTGACATTTATTTAATCGCCTCAACAATCTTTTTTGCAGCATCATTTAAATCAGATGCAGATAATATTTTGAGATTTGAATTATCTAAAATTTTTTTACCCTCTTTAAAATTTGTTCCTGCCAATCTAACTACCAAGGGTACGGATAAGTTCATTTCTTTTGCTGCTTCAACAACTCCTTGAGCAAGAACATCACATCTCATAATTCCACCAAAAATATTTATTAAAATTCCTTTTACATTTTTGTCTGATAAAATTAGTTTGAAAGCAGCTGAAACTTTTTCTTTTGTTGCCCCACCACCAACATCAAGAAAATTTGCTGGTTCTTTACCATAAAGTTTTATTATATCCATAGTCGCCATAGCTAAACCTGCACCATTAACCATACAGCCAATAGAGCCATTAAGCTTTATATATGCTAGACCATGTTTACTTGCTTCGATTTCAGATGGATTTTCTTCATTAAGATCTCGAAGCTTAAGGATCTCAGGTCTCCTATAAATTGCATTGTCATCAAAGTTCATTTTTGCATCCAGACATAAAACTTTTCCTGATTTAGTTACTATCAAAGGATTTATCTCGATTAAATTAGCATCCTTCTTTATTAAAATTTCATATAGTGCTTTTATTAACTTATTAGCTTCAAGTTTTTGGTCTTGATTAAATTTAAAAGGTTCTAAGATATTTATAATATCGCTTTCGCTTAATGAGTCTCTTAATTCAAACTTATTAGTAATAATTTTATTGGGTGTTTCTGATGCGACTTTTTCTATGTCCATTCCACCTTCGGTACTACTAATAAAAGCTATTTTGGAACTTTCCCTATCAACTAAACACGATAGGTAAAGTTCTCTCTCAATTTCTGACGCTTCTTCAATATAAAGCCTTTTTACCTTTCTGCCCTCTGGACCGGTTTGATGAGTAATTAAAACTTTACCCATCATTTCTTTTGCTTCCTTTTCTAACTCATTAACATCTTTGATTATTTTAACACCACCTGCTTTGCCTCTGCCACCAGCATGTATTTGGGCCTTTAAAACGAATTGATCTGAATTTAATAGAGAAATTTTTTCTTTAACTTGATCTAAAGACAGGATAACAACCCCGTTTGAAACTGGTGCGCCATATTCTTTCAATAATTCTTTAGCTTGGTGCTCGTGAATATTCATTTTAGTTGCTATTACTATCATAAAATTTAAATTATTCCATTATGAAAGCAAAAATTATAATTTTAACTCCAGTTTTTAATGATTGGAAAAATTTAACTAAGCTTTTAGCTAAAATTAACATTATATTTGAAAGAGAACTAAGGAAAGAATTTGATTTGGTTGTAGTCAACGATTGTTCCACAGAGAAATCTGGTTTTAGAAAATTAAAAAACGGTAAAGTCAATAAATTAACTATAATTTCATTATTAAAAAACGTAGGCAGTCAGAGAGCATTAGCTATTGGAATTCGTCATATTAAAAAAGTTTATAAAAAAAATTATAAAATAATAATAATCGACTCTGATGGTCAAGATAATCCTTCAGGTATAAAAGAGTTACTTAATGCTAGTTATGCAAGGAACAATTTTTCAATAGTTGTTGACCGTGGACAAAGAAAAGAACCTCTATGGTTTAAGTTTTTTTATGAATTGTATTGTTTTTTAATTATTATATTTGTAGCAAAAAGAATAAGATTCGGAAATTATTGCTTGCTTAATGCAAGTGATGTTGAAAAAATTTTCAATAAAGCAGATTTATGGAGCGCTTTTCCACCTACTTTATTAATGAATATTAAAAATATATCCAATATTACTTTGGATCGGGAAAAAAGATTTACAGGTAAATCAAAAATGAATTTCATTGGATTATTATTTCACGCTTTAAAAGTTTTTTCAGTTTTTAGAAGTAGAATTTTAATTTCTTCAACTATTTATAGTTTTATTTTTTATTATATTTTTGATGTAACAAATAATTTAAATACATTCCTGTTAATTTTACCGATTTTAATTGTATTTAATTTCACTAACTTTTATTTAGCCGATTTATCAAAAAGATTTTCTAAAAAATTTTCAAAAAATTTAAAAATAAAAAATTATTAGTTACAGTTATTAATTTTTATTGAATACAATATTTCGTTATATTTTTTTTTAGTAAAACAATCATTCTTTAGTAGATCTGAAAAATTTATTGCTCTAAATTCCGTGGGACTGCTCTTAGCTAAATAAATTACTTTTATTTTTTTTTGATTAACTTTATCAAAGAATTTTTCAATATACTTATCGTAATAGATGTTTTTATTTGAAGTGGGGAACGTGTTATTTGTGTAATACCATCTATTAGGAATATTTAAATTCTCATTTAATATAAGTGAAAAAAATTGATAATGTGTTATCAACATTTTCTCTCTTTTGTCAGATTTAATAATCTTAATAGACTCATCAATTAATTTTAATTCCTTTAACGGATTTGCATTATGCTTGTTAGGAGTGATCCATTTCAAATTATTAAATTTTGAACTTAATAAATCTGCATTAACTGCTTTTGAGATATCTATATTTTGTAGGTCTACAAATTTTCTTTTTTCATTGTAAACTAAGTGATATTTAACCGTAGAAAAAGCTACTAAAATAATTACTAATATTTTTATTTTATTTCTTAACTTTAAGTCTACGAATTCGTCTACTTGTAAAAAAAATAATCCTCCTAAAATTGGTATTAAACAGAAAATAAATGTTTGATTTGCAGTTATAAGTTGATGAAATAAAAAACAAAGAGTGCAAAGTAATATAAAAAGATTTATAAGAATTTTTTTTTCAATAACTAATTTTTTTCCTCTTTTTTTTATATGAAATAAAATTAAGGTAACATTAGCAAAGATAAAAAAAAATATAAACTTAAAATGCCCAAATGTTCCCCTAAAAGTTAGTTTATTGATTATCTTAGCGCTTTCAAATGCTTCTTGATCACTTGTTATTCTACTTAGTCCGACATCTAGTGGAAATAAAATTATTTGAGTTATAAAATCATTAATTGAAACTTTTGTAATAGAAAAATATAAAAATAAAAAAACTATTGATACCAGTGAACCCGCTAAAAAAAAAATTAAGTTTTTATTTTTCCTTAATATCAAAAATATTATTGAAAAAATAATAATCAATAAATTAATCAATCCAGAAGGTAGTTGCATACTTAGAAATGAAAAAACCATAATAAGCGGCAAAACAAACCAATATTTTTTTTCATCTCTAAAAACTGCTAGATAAAAAACTAATATTGATACTATACTTAGTATTAATGAATGTTGATAAGGAAATGGAGTGCCTATTATCGGGTAACATAAAATTGCGACACAAATAGATAAAAAAAAATTATATAAAATATTTTTATTAAATTGATTTAAAAAATAGAAAAAAAATAAACTTACTATGATGTTAAAGAAAGATGCGTGAAAAACATATGAGTTCCAGTTAAAACCAAAAATATAAAAAAATAGCGCCTGCAAATAATCAATAAAAATGCCAGATATAACCCAGAAATCTTTGATCGGGTGCTGCCCTTCAGTAATATAATATGCACTATCAAAAAAACTGAAAGTATCTATAGGATATAGTCCTTTATTTGCATAATAATAATTTATATAAAAAGCTAAAATACTTAATAAAATGCTTAAAATAAATTTTACTGGAGATGATTTAATATTCATTAAGACTTTATTATCATGAATTCAATATTAGCAAAATCACAATGTTTAAAATAAAAGATAAAATCAGATTTAAACACTCAGAAAATCTTATGAAACAAGAGGGAGATGTCATGCGCTCAATAGATGACATAGATAAAAATAAAAACCTATATATTTTATTAAAAGAACGATTTAATTGGATGAATGATTTTATAACTCAAGATGCTAATGGCATTGAGGTTGGTGCGGCAGCTGGGTTCTCAAAAAAATTTATAAAATCTAAAAATTTTAAGATTAGTGATTTTTCTGATTATAAGCATTTAGATTTTAAAAATGTTGATGCTCAGGCAACAGGGTTTAAAGATAAAGAATTTGATTTTGTTATATCATCTAACATGATTCATCATATCCCTTTTCCAGTTAAATTTTTTAATGAAATGCACAGAATTCTAAAAAAGGGTGGAAAATTAATTATTTTCGACGCACATTGCTCAGTTTTATTGCAGCTAGTTTTAATAATAATGAAACATGAAGGTTTTGATTTTACTAGAAATGTTTGGAGTTTGAATGAACCTTCCACTGGCATAGATGATCCCTGGTCTGGTAATAGTGCAATTCCTTATCTTATTTTTAAAGAAAAAAAAGTTTTCGAGGAAAACTTAGGTGTCAAATTTAATTTAAGGTATATAAAAACTTGTGAGTGTATGCTTTTTTTAAACTCAGGAGGAGTAACTTCAAAAACATTCTATGTACCATTGAACTTTTTTTTCTTAAATATATTGAAGTATATGGATAAGTTTTTGACTTTATTCTTCCCAAAAATATTTGCTTTAGGTTATAAGATTGTTTTAGAAAAAAAGTGAGTCTATTTTAAACCAGGATCAATTTTTTTTGCAGCATCAAATAATTGTTTAACGGAGTCTATAGACTTAGAGAAATTATCTTTTTCCTCATTTGTTAAATTCAATTCTATAATCTTTTCAACACCATTTTTTCCAATTACAACAGGAACACCTGCGTAGATTTCTTTAAATCCATATTCTCCATTTAAAAATACTGCACATGGTAATTGTTTTTTTAAATCTTTTAAATAACTCTCAGCCATCTCGACTCCGGATGCGGCTGGTGCATAAAATGCAGAGCCTTTTTCTAGATATTTAACTATTTCAGCGCCCCCTTTTTTTGTTCTTTCTACAATTTCAATTAATCTCTCTTTTTTAATTGTCCCTTCTTTGACTAAATCGTCAATTTTCTTTCCATCAACCTCCGTTGATCCTAGCATAGCTACCATGCTATCTCCGTGACCACCTAGGACAAATGATTGTATTTTTTGGACAGGTATATTTAACTCCTGTGATAGAAAATATATAAACCTAGATGAATCTAAAATTCCTGCCATTCCTACAATTTTATTTTTTGGCATACCTGAATATTTCTGTAAAGCCATTACAATAACATCTAAAGGATTAGTAATACATATTACAAAAGCGTTGGGAGATGTCATTTTAATTCCATGTGCAACTTGTTTTATTATTTTTAAGTTTATCCCAAGCAAGTCATCTCTGGTCATCCCTGGTTTCCTTGGTACACCTGCCGTGATAATTATTACATCAGAATTCTTTGTATCTTCATAATTATCTGTGCCCATCAAACTTACATTAAATTTATTTACCGGTGAAGATTGAGCTATATCTAAAGCTTTCCCTTTTGCTATGCCTGCTGCTACATCAAATAGTACTACATCACCTAATTCTTTTAATGCAATTAAATGTGCCAGTGTTCCACCAATTTGACCTGCTCCTATTAGTGTAATCTTTTTTCTCATTAAATTTATTTCATTGTTGGCATTACAAATTCAGGATCCGACCTTAATCCTGATGGCCATCTGGAAGTAACTGTTTTTAACTTTGTATAAAATCTAACTCCTTCAGGTCCATGCATATGTTGATCACCAAATAAAGATCTTTTCCAGCCTCCAAAGCTGTGAAAAGCCATAGGAACTGGTATAGGAATATTTATACCAACCATTCCAATTTTAGCTTTATTAGAAAAGGTTCTTCCGGAGTCTCCATCTCTAGTAAATATACTAACACCATTTCCAAACTCATGGTCATTAACTAATTGTAAGGCCTCATTAAAGTTTTTTGCTCTAACTACTGATAAAACTGGACCAAATATTTCTTCTTTATAAATCCTCATGTTAGATGTTACATTATCAAACAAACATCCTCCCATATAATATCCTTTTTCATACCCCTGCAGTTTCAAATTTCTTCCATCAACTACCAACTTAGCTCCCTCTTTTACTCCAATGTCTACATAATTTTTTACTTTTTCTAAATGTTCTTTTGTAACAAGAGGTCCCATTTCGGACTTTTTATCCATACCAGGACCAACTTTTAAAGCTTCAACTTTTTTTGCTAAATTTTGAACTAATTTATCACCAATATTTCCAACAGCTACTGCTACTGACTGGGCCATACATCTTTCTCCTGCAGATCCATAAGCTGCACCCATTAGACCGTTTACAGCTTGATCTAAATCACAATCTGGCATTACCACACAATGATTTTTAGCCCCACCTAATGCTTGGACTCTTTTTTCATTTTTTGCACAATTTTCATAAATATATTTTGCTATTGGTGTCGACCCTACAAAACTAATTGCTTCAACGTCTTTATTGTTGATAAGTTCATCTACAGCCTCTTTTCCTCCATTGACTATATTTAAAACTCCATCGGGTAAGCCAGCTTCCTTTAGCAATTTTGCTAGTAGCATAGAGCACGACGGGTCTTTCTCCGATGGTTTTAGAACAAATGTATTGCCACAAGCTATTGCCATTGGAAACATCCACATAGGAACCATAGCAGGAAAATTAAATGGTGTTATTCCAGCACAAACTCCTAAAGGTTGTCTAATAGACCAACTGTCAACATTAGAGCCTACATTCTCAGTAAACTCACCTTTTAACATTTGAGGAATACCGCAGGCGTACTCGACAACTTCTAATCCTCTTGTTAAAGAACCTTTAGCATCGTCGAATACTTTACCATGCTCAGAAACAATTATTTTTGTTAATTCATCGGAATTTTTTTCAATCAGCTCTTTAAATTTAAACATAACTCTAGCTCTTTGTAATGGTGGTGTATTAGACCAAGCGGGAAATGCCATCTTGGCATTTTCAACGGCTTCCTTAACATCTTTTTTGCTAGCTAGTTTTACTTCTGCAGTTTGTTCACCTGTAGCTGGATTAAAAACTTTACCTTTTTGTGAAGAATTTCCAGAGAAATTTTTTCCATTAATAAAATGTTCTATTAAATTCATGATTGTAACTGATTAAATAAGCTTTTAACTTGTTGCAAGCATTTTTTTTATTGA
>CEQN01210879.1_pt1 | contig 14737 bp, 14 predicted proteins | sample 427011 | NCBI WGS metagenome assembly CEQN01 (sample SAMEA2621277, study PRJEB7988) | marine metagenome | biome: marine biome (ENVO:00000447); feature: deep chlorophyll maximum layer (ENVO:xxxxxxxx); material: "saline water (ENVO:00002010), including plankton (ENVO:xxxxxxxx)" | depth 120 m
TTGAATAACCACATGGATTTTGACTTGGACATAGCTTGCAATGTGATAAAGTTACTAGAATTAGCTGATAAAGCGATAAATTTAAATAAGCGAATAGCTGTTAGTTGAGATAAATATGATCACAGTTTCGGTAATAGTACCTGCTTATAATGAAATAAGTACGATTAAAGAATTATTGGATAGCGTCAATAACCAGAAGATTAAAGGAATATCATTTGAAATTATTGTTATAGACGATGGCTCTACTGATGGGACTAAAGAATTTTTAAAATCTAATTCAAGTTTGTACGATTTGTTTTTAGAGAATCCTACTAACTTAGGTAAAGGTGGTGCGGTTAAGAAAGGGTTACAGAAAGCTAAAGGAGAATATATTTTATTTCAAGATGCTGATCTGGAATATAATCCTGACGAGTACGTAAGACTTCTCCAGCCGGTTATTCAGTTTAATGCTGATGTGGTTATGGGATCTAGATTTTTATCTCCTGATTGGACGAGAGTTTTTTATTTTTCACATAAAATAGGAAATAAACTTATATCTACATTATTTAACATACTTTTTAATACAACTTGGACTGATATATATTCTTGCTATCTTCTATATAGAAGGGATTTGGTAGATTCTGAATCTTTAATCACAATCGGTTGGGATCAACAAGCTGAAATACTATCTAAATTGTGTAAGCAGCAAATAAGACTTTATGAAGTTCCTATTAATTATAATGGAAGACCATATGAAGAAGGCAAAAAGATAAGATGGCACCATATAATCCCAGTAATATTTACAATAATAAAGAATAAGTTTATATAATTTATTGCTTCCGTTCTTCTAATGTTGCAATTTTGAATATAGTCCAATGACTCATTTGTGAAAAAATCTGATCGTTTCCATCTGACAATGTAACGTCGAAATTTATAAAATGATGGTTTTTTCTTTCATATGTTTCTTTAATTTTTCCTCGTCCTATTACATCAACACCAAGCGGTATGGTATTTAAATGTTGGATTCGACTTCTCGTATGCATTGACGTAGGAACTGAAAAATTATGTCGCATTAAATTTTCAGACCATCCAGCAATCCAACTTGGATGAGCTATTGCATTAGAACCAGCAAAAATAGGGTTAGAGGTTCTTTGTTTTTCTTTTAAGAATGATTCTAGTGTATTTAAAGAAAATGGTATTTTCATAGGTGTCCAATCTACATTGCTAGTTTCCTCACCTAATATGAGAGGGTCTATAGACTCTCTCTCAAATAAAGATTTAGTAAAGTTCGGAATTTCCAGATCTGAAGTCCAATCTGTCTCTCCTAATCCAACCAATCCTTTTACACAAATTGAATTATCTGATTTTTTAATTTCTACTTCATAAGTATTTTCTGAAGTTTCCTCAGACTGAAATACTGCTATGTCTAAAATTTCTCCAGGATACGTTGGTTGTTTTAGAAAAAATTCAGACCATCCAAACTTTAGCCACGATTCACCTATCGCTTCTAATATTGCATCTGTTGCCCAACCCCAAACAGTAACACCAGCAATTAAAGGTCCCGAAAAACCATATGCTTTTGCAACTTCAGTTGAATGAATAGGGTTTGATATATCGGGATCATCAAGATTACTTAAGTATGCCGTAATACGATCTCTGATAATTGGGCTAGTCATTAATATCACCTCATTAATTGTATGTAGAGTTAGATTATATCGAATTTTTAATAAAACTATAAAGAAATGCCATTCCAAAAAAATATTAAAGATGTAGAATATCATTGTGGAGGCTAAACTTGAATAAAAAAGCTTTAATAACTGGAATTACAGGACAAGATGGATCATATCTTACAGAACTATTGTTATCTAAAAAATATGAAGTCCATGGAATAATTAGACGCAGTAGCACTTTCAATACTTCCAGATTAGATCATATTTATCAAGACCCGCACGAACCTAATCCAAATCTTAAACTACATTATGGAGACGTTACTGATTTGGGATCACTTACAAAAATAATGTCTGATGTTCAACCAGATGAAATATATCACTTGGCTGCCCAATCTCATGTACAGGTTAGTTTTCAAATTCCAGACTATACTGGCGACACTACCGGATTGGGAACAACTCGTATATTAGAAGCTATAAGAGAACATACCCCAAATGCTAAATTTTATCAGGCTTCTTCAAGTGAAATGTTTGGGAATATACCTCCTCCACAAAATGAGTTATCTGTTTTTGAACCTAGAAGTCCCTATGCTGCAGCCAAATTACATGCATATTGGATATCAAACATTTATAGAGAAGCATATTCTTTAAATATTTCTAATGGGATTTTATTCAATCATGAGAGCCCCCGAAGAGGAGGAACATTTGTAACGAAAAAAATTGCTCGAGCTGTTGCAAATATAATATCGGGCAATCAAAAATTATTATTTCTAGGGAATTTAGATGCATCTAGGGATTGGGGATATGCTCCAGAATATGTTGAGGCTATGTGGCTTATGATGCAAGAAACAGAATTATCTAATTATGTAATAGGAACTGGACAATCTTATAAAGTTCGTGAATTCGTTTCCAAATCATTTGATTATGTCGGTCTTGATTGGAATAAATTTGTCAGAATTGATCCTAGGTATTTTAGGCCTGTAGAAGTAGATAATTTATGTGCGGATTCAGAAAAAGCTAAAAAGAATCTTGATTGGAATCCTAAGGTTGATTTAGATGACTTGGTTGCAATCATGGTTGATGCTGAACTTGAAAATTTGTCTCAAGAGACCCCAGGTCATGGTAAAAAGATATTAAACGCTAAATTTAAAGGATGGCACACTTGGGAAAAAAGTGGGCGGATTATTTAGTATGAAGGATAATTTATATACAAAGAATATTTTGGTTACTGGCGGGTCCGGTTTTTTAGGTTTCCATGTAATTAAGGAACTTAAAACTAGAGGATACATAAATATAATTGCTCCTCGTAGTTCAGAATATGATTTACGTGACAAGAATGATCTAGAAAAACTTTTTTCTAACTACTCGATAGATATAGTCATTCATCTAGCAGCTGTTGTTGGAGGGATTGGAGCTAATCAACATAACCCAGGCACTTTTTTTTATGATAATGCCATAATGGGAATTCAGATTTTGGAGATGGCAAGACGGTATTCAATTCAAAAGACAGTCATTGTGGGTACAGTATGTTCATATCCTAAATTTGCATCTGTTCCATTTCACGAATCTGATCTATGGGACGGTTATCCTGAAGAAACTAATGCTCCGTATGGTCTGGCAAAAAAGATGTTGCTAGTCCAAGCACAAGCTTATAGAGATCAATATGATTCTAATATGATTTATCTCTTACCTGTTAATTTATACGGTCCACGAGATAATTTTGATCCAGAGAGTAGTCATGTGATTCCAGCATTAATTAAAAAATTTGTTGAAGCTAAAGATTCAAATATTACCGAAGTAGATGTTTGGGGTACGGGGAAAGCTACAAGAGATTTTATTTATGTTGCTGATGCGGCAGAAGGCATAATAATGGCAATGGAAAAATATAATAAGCCAGACCCTATAAACTTGGGCTCAGGAATGGAAATTTCTATTGCAGAATTGGCAAATTTAATAAAAGATAAAGTGGACTCAAAAGCCAAAATTAAATTTGATATATCTAAACCAGATGGCCAGCCACGTAGAAGTTTAGATACATCAATGGCTGAAAAAGAATTTGGATTTAAAGCTAAAACTGACTTTAACCAAGGTATTGCTCAAACTGTAGACTGGTATTTAAATAATAAGTAATTCATGTATGTCTAACACTCAAATATTAATTTTTTCAAAAGAAAGAACTCTGCAATTAAATTCATTAATTCAGTCGTTACTTTATTATTCTGACGTTTCACAAGAGGATATAACTGTTTTATTTAAGGACAGTGAAGATATTTCCTATAAAAGCTTAATAAATAAGTATTCTTGTAATTTTCGTCAAGAAAAATCTTTTTTGACAGATGTTAAAAATATTATCCAAAATAATAAAAAACAATATTGCATGTTTTTAGTGGATGATTTTATCGTCCGGGATAATTTTTCTATTGGTGTAATGGAATCTGTACTTAGATCTCCTAACGGGATTACTGCATTCTCACTAAGGTTAGGTTCTAATATTAAAGATCATCAATCACCTGAATTTGTGACTCTACCTGATTCAGTTTTATCATGGCGCACTAATAAAAAATATGGAAAGTCTTGGAATTATATTTGGGAACTATCCAGTTCTATGTATGAAAGTTCTTTTGTTGCTAATTATCTTAGCCAATGTGATCCTGAATATGTTGATTTTCCTAATCCATTGGAATCTTATTATTATGGCTGTAACCCATCTCAGTATGTAACTAAAAATCGTTTATTAAGAAAACTTAAATTTTTAGGTAAATATGAGGCTAAAGGAATGGCAGCATTTTCTATTTCAAAAGGATTTACTCAAGGGGTAAATTTAGTGGCTAATAGAGACCTAGAGTATAAAGATTTATATACCCCTAAATTTTTGCATGAAAAATTTCTTAATGGTTACGGAATTGATTATATTTCATTAAAAAATATTAATAATGAAAAACCTAATGCAGGAAGAAGTCATTTTAAGTTAATCAAATATGAATCATAAATTAAATGTGATAATATTACGTCGTTAAATCTTAAAAAATTTAATTTTGAAAAATTGTTTAAATACTTATTCTTTTACGAAGGTTCCTAATGCCATTATTTGAAGACTTGAGAATCTTTTCAGGAAATTCACATCCTAAATTGGCCCAAGACATTTGTACTTATCTAAATATAGAACTTGGTAAATGTGAAGTATTTAAGTTCAGTAACGATAATACTTTTGTAGGGTTTAAAGAAAATATTCGAGAGAGAGATGTTTTCTTAGTTCAATCATTTTGTTCACCTGTAAATGATAATATTATGGAGCTGTTGATAATGATTGATGCTGCTAAAAGAGCATCTGCAGGTAGGATCACAGCAGTAATACCGCATTATTCATATGGTAGAAGTGATAAAAAAGATCAACCTAGAGTTCCTATTACAGCTAGACTTATTGCCAATTTGTTGACGGTTGCTGGTGCTAATCGTGTTCTTACAGTTGATCTACATGCAGGCCAAATTCAAGGATTTTTTAATATTCCTGTTGATGAATTGACAGCTGTCTCTATGTTAGCTGAACACATACAAGGTAGTGGACAAAAAATTGAAGTAGCATCTGCTACTGATGCCGGAGATGTGAAAAGAACTCGAGATACAGGAAGATTTTTAAATGTACCAATATCTATAGTAGAGAAGCATAGAATTGGTAATAATGATAAAGTCGAAGCCCTGAGTCTAATAGGAGACGTTGACGGAAAAACATCATTGATAGTAGATGATGAAATAGGAACTGGAGGTACTGTTGTAGCTACAGCAAACACTTTGAAGTCTCACGGTGCGAAACAAATATTTTGTGCTGCGACCCACCCTGTACTATCCGCAAATGCTTCAGAAATGTTGAAGGATAGTATTATAGAAAAAATTGTTGTTACAGATACAATGCCTGTTGCAGAAGATAAGATTGCAAAATTAGGTGACAAAATGGAAATTATTTCTATTGCACCTATGTTAGGTGAAGCTATATCCCGTATTCATAATGCGCAGTCTGTTGGAGCTATGTTTCATAATACTGAAGATTTATAATCAAAAATAACTCATAATGTATTACTATAGTTAACAAGATGTCTATGCTAAATAAAATAAGTAATCTTTTTACTAATAGTGACGAGAAAGTCATCAGTAAATTACAACCAATAGTTGATGATATAAATCAGCTTGAGCCCCAAATGTCTAAATTGTCTGATCAAGAATTAGCTGATATGACTCCTCAATTCAAAAATCGTATCGAAAAAGGTGAATCCCTAGACGATATACTCATAGAATCATTCGCTGTAGTTAGAGAAGCATCAAAGCGAACTTTAAATCAACGTCATTATGATGTTCAATTGATAGGTGGAATAGTTTTACACCAAGGTAAAATAGCAGAGATGCGAACTGGTGAAGGCAAAACATTAGTAGCAACTTTACCTGCATATTTAAACGCTCTTTCAGGAAATAGTGTCCATGTAGTAACAGTCAATGATTATTTAGCAAAACGTGATGCACAATGGATGGGTTCGATATATTCAAAATTGGGGATGGAAGTGTCAGCGTTACAAAATAATAGTTCCCTAATTTTGTATTCCAACGATGGGTCCTCTGAATTAATAGAAACTACTCGTAAAAATGCTTACTCAGCAGATATTATTTATGGCACAAACAGCGAATTTGGATTCGATTATCTTCGGGATAATATGGCGGACTCATTTGAAAAACAAACCCAAGGTTCAAGAAATTTTGCAATAGTTGATGAAGTGGACAATATCCTTATTGATGAGGCAAGGACCCCCTTAATAATTAGTGGGCCTTCTCAACAAAACCCTAATGAATATAAGAAATTTTCTCAATTTGCCCACACACTAATATTAGATGATGATTTTTCAATCGATCAAAAAACTAAAGCTATTTCTATTTCATTAGATGGTATTTCAAAAATTGAAAAACACTTAAAAGTCAAAAATCTTTATTCGCCAGAAAACTTCCATTTGGTTCAATTTGTAGAAAATGCTATTCGTGCTGAATCAGTATATGAGAAAAATCGTGAATATGTTGTCAAAAATGGTGAAGTCATAATCGTTGATGAGTTTACTGGTCGTTTAATGGAAGGCAGGCGATATTCAGATGGATTACATCAAGCAATAGAAGCAAAAGAAAAAGTATCCATTCAAAGAGAAACAATCACGTATGCAAATATAACTTTACAAAATTATTTTAGAATATATGACAAACTGTCAGGGATGACAGGTACTGCTTTAACTGAAGCTGAAGAATTTTGGAAAATTTATGAATTAGAGGTTGTTTCTATACCTACTAATAAGCCTGTTCAAAGAATTGATCATCATGATTTAATATTTAGTGATCAAAAAACTAAATATAATGCAGTTATTAAAGAAATAGAATCTCGAACTTCTGCAGGACAACCAGTTTTAGTTGGTACTACAGATATTGATAAGTCTGAATTAATTAGTTCTTTACTCAAAAAACGAGGAATTAAGCATGAAGTTCTAAATGCAAAACAACATGAACGTGAAGCATCAATTGTTGCTCAAGCAGGAGCTTTAGGATCAGTTACTGTTGCTACAAATATGGCTGGTAGAGGGACCGATATTGTTTTAGGGGGCTCTTATAATGAAGAGAAAGAATCATTTGACGAATGGCAGTCTAAGCATGAGGAAATTTTACAGATGGGTGGATTGTGCATTATAGGAACCGAACGACATGAGGCAAGGAGAATTGATAATCAGCTTAGAGGTCGTGCCGGACGTCAAGGCGATCCTGGAGAAACAAGGTTTTATGTTGCTTTAGATGACGAGCTGGTCAGAAGGTTTGGAGGAGATAGGATTCAAGGAATCATGAACTGGGCTGGAATGGATGACGAAACACCTATACAAAACAAAATGATTTCTAAGTCAATTGAAAGCGCTCAAGTCAAAGTTGAAACGCATCATTTCGATATGAGAAAGCATCTTGTCGATTATGATGATGTTATTAATATGCAGAGGAGTGTAATATATTCTGAAAGGACTAAAGTGCTTTCAGGATTAGATTTATCAGATCAAATCAAAGAAATCATAAGAACAGAATGTGAATCTATATGTGTAAGATTTTCCAAATCTAGTAATACACGTATAGAAGGTGAACTTAATGATTTTGAAGAAAATGAAGATCAATTACAAATTCAGTTAAGTTCTTTATTTCCATCAGAAAATTCCCCTTTGCCTTCTTTGCCGAATGACCTTAAGAACCCTAAACATTTTGAATCATATGACAATTTTTATGACAATTTGGATTTATATATAGACTCTTTATATGATGATTTCCGAAACTTATTGGGTGATGATAAAGCTAATGAGGCTGAACGATATCTAATGAGAGCATCAATAGATACGAATTGGATACAGCATTTAACTACTATGGAGAATTTAAGACAGGGCATTGGATTACAATCTATTGGGCAAAGGAACCCATTAGTTATGTATAAAAAAGAGTCACATGAATTATTTAGTGCGTTAGAGGATAAGATTCAATCTGATGTTGCAAATGCAATATTTAAAATTGAATACATAAATTCAATTTCTACAACACAACATACTCATACAAAAAATACCGCTCAGTCTGCTTCAGCAACTTCTCAAAATATCAAAGTGAAAAATGCACATACTGTAAAAATGGGCAGAAATGAACCTTGCCATTGCGGCAGTGGGAAAAAATTCAAAAAATGTCACGCTTTAATTTCTTAGCTGATTAATTAGATTATTTAATTTAGATTCCCTGTCTCGAAAATCTAAAAGCCTAATTTTTTCTTTCTCAACAACATCCGCAGGTGCATTTTTAACAAATTTAGTATTAGATAGACGTGATTCTAAAGATTTAATTCTGCCAGATAATGTTTTTATCTCATCTGATAATCTCTTTGACTCAGAGTCTGTGTCTATAACATTTCCAATCTCTAAATATGTAGTTGCTGATGAGGTTATTATGGGTATATTAGTATCTAAGTTAAATTCAAAATCTGAATCATGCACATCAATTTCAACATTAGTTAAATTTGTTATAAATAAAATATTTGATCGTATAGATTCTATATTTTTATCTACGATCATAATAGATTTGAGATGTTGTGAAGATTTTATATTTAGTTCAGCTTTAGCATTTCGAATACCTTTTACAATCTCAAAAATGTGGTTCATCAAATCTATTGAATTATAATCACAAGCATCATCAATACATTCTGGATATTCTTGAATCATCAAAGAATCAGTTGGAGATGATTTGAACAATCCTGTCCAGATTTCTTCGGTTACAAATGGCATAAATGGATGTAATAATTTTAGCGTTTTGTCTAAAACGTATAAAAGGGTAGGAATTGGTGTCGAATTAGTTTCTTTTGCTATTCGTATTTTTGATAGTTCGATAAACCAGTCGCAATATTCATTCCAGAAAAAATCATATAACTCTTGCTGAGCCTCTCCAAATTGATAGGATTCCATATATTTATTTACTTTTTCGGTAACAATATTTAATCTGGAAATTATCCATTTGTCATGTATGTGTGAAGAATTTGGTAGATCGGGGACCTTTTTTTCTTGGGATTTAAGTGATAAAACAAATCTTGATGCATTCCATATTTTATTTGCAAAATTACGACTAGATTCTAATCTGCTTTCGCTCATTCTTATATTATTTCCAGCTGCTGTCCCTGTTGTTAGGGCAAATCTAAGCGCGTCTGCCCCATATTCATTTATTATTTCCAAAGGGTCGAGAACATTACCTTTTGTTTTACTCATCTTGGTACCTTCAGGGTCAAGTACTAGACCATGCAGATAGATTGTTTTAAATGGAACATCGCCCATGTTTTGTATTCCCATCATTATCATTCGAGCAACCCAGAAAAAAAGTATGTCATATCCAGTCTCCATAACAGAACCGGGATAAAAATAATCAAGGTCATCTGTTTTGTCTGGCCATCCTAACGTTGAATGAGGCCATAAACCTGAACTGAACCAAGTATCTAATACATCAGGGTCTCTAGTTAATTGATCAGACCCACAGGAGTTACATTTACTTGGGTCATAATATTCAACAATTTCTTTTGAACATGAATCACAATACCAGACAGGTAATTGATGGCCCCACCATAATTGTCTGCTCACAGGCCAATCTCTAATATTATCCATCCAGTCGAAATATATTTTTTCAAATCTTTTAGGGATAATTTCTATATCTTTAGACCTCACAGCTTTTCGTGCTGGTTCTGCTATTGTTTCCATTGCAACATACCATTGCTTTGTTATCATGGGCTCTATTACTTCATCGCATCTGTCACAATGTCCAACTGAGTGAGTAAAAGGTTTTATTTCACCCATTAAATTTAATTCTGATAAGGAATGGATAGCTTTTTCGCGACACTCTATGCGATTCAGACCAGCAAATCGTGAGTCAAGTTCGTGTGCCATTAAGCCATCTAAAGTAATTACAATATTTGTGTCTAGATTGTGACGCATACCTATTTCAAAATCGACAGGGTCATGGGCAGGAGTAACTTTTAATGCACCTGTCCCAAATTCAATTTCTACAGCGCTATCTGCAATCACAGGTATAACTCTGTCAGTTAATGGCAATTTAATTGATTTACCTATAAATTTTGAATATCTTTCATCATTAGGGTTTACCGCTACGGCGGAGTCTCCAAACATAGTCTCAGGTCTTGTAGTTGCGATTAATAGTCTGTCAGAAGAATCTATTATCGGATAATAGATTTCATAAATGTGCCCTTCAATGTCTTTATATTTAACCTCTAGGTCAGAGAGAGCTGTTGAGCACCTTGGGCACCAATTTGTAATTCTTTCACCTCTATATATGAGATCCTTTTTATATAGGTCTACAAATGTCTTTCTGACAGCCTTTCGAGGGCCTTCATCTAAAGTAAATGCCTTGCGTGACCAATCGCATGATGTTCCTAGTCGGCGTAGTTGGTTGTAAATTCTGTCTCCGTACTGCTCAACCCACTCCCAAATTCTTTTTTCAAACGCTTCTCGTCCTAGATCGTGTCTATTTTTACCTTCTGAAGCGAGTAATCGTTCAACAACAACTTGAGTAGCAATTCCAGCATGATCGGTACCCGGTAAAAAAAGAGTTGGGGCTCCCTTCATTCTATGCCATCGGACAATCATGTCTTCAATTGCAAATGTTAAAGCATGTCCCATATGTAATTCTCCAGTTACATTGGGCGGAGGCATAATCATGACGAATGGTTCTTTGGACCTGTCAATTTTAGGAGTAAAAAAACCTGATTCATTCCAAAACTCATATATGCGCGTTTCAACGGATGAAGGGTTGTATGGACCTTCTTTTGATATTAAAGTTGATTCAATCATTATTAATTATCGTTTCCTTGTTATTTGAATTGCTATAGTAGAAAAATTTGCTCCTTCAATAGGAGCATTAGGTTTTTCAACTGTAACCATAACTTTCTGTATCATGAAATTTGAAATGATTTTATTTGCAATTTCATTCCCAAGAGCCTCAATAAGATTAAATGAATTATTTTCTACTACATTTTTAATGACTTTATAAACTGAAGAATAATCAGTTGTTAATTTTAAATCATCTGTTCTTCCAGGCAAAGCTAAATCCTGATACAAACAGATATCAATTATAAATTTTTGAGATGTCGATTTTTCATCATCGAGCACCCCGTGAATACCATAAAATTCAAGGCCAGTCATAAGAATTTTATCTTCATAATCATCTTGAACTATTTTATTCATTTAATAACCTTCAAGTTTTTGGATAAATCAAGTAAGTTTTTTGCTCTTTTGTAAACAGGAACATCAACTACTTGGCCATTTAATGAAGTAGATCCCCTACCCTGTTTTGCTGCTTTTTCAAAAACTTGGACAATTTTTTTTGCATGATCGATATCTAATTTTGTTGGTGAAAAAGAATTGTTTATATCGTCAATTTGACCTGGGTGTATTGCGAACTTACCTTTATATCCAATTTTTTTTGAATTAGCACAATCCTCAATTAGTCCAGGTGAATTTTTGAAGTCAAAAAACGGATTATCTAACGCAATTACCCCACAAGCTCTAGCTGCAATTGCTAGATAATTTTTTGCAAAATCGACTTCGCTGTTGTCTGGTAGCCTTTCAATGCCCATATCATTAGTAAAGTCTTCAGCTCCAAATGCTGCAGCTTTGATTCTTTCAGAAGCTTTTAAAATAATTTTTGAATCTAATACTCCAGAAGCAGTTTCAATCCAAGGTATTAATATTGTTGTTCCTACTTTAATATTAAGGTTGTTTTCATGTTTAGATATAATTTTATCTATCTGAATTATGTCTTCGCTATTGTATATCTTGCCTACAGACACCCCATGTATACCTTTAGAAATCAGTGCTTCAATGTCTTCTTCAAACAAGCCACTTTCTAAAGAATTTACTCTTGGGATAACTAGTGAATTAGATTCAATAAACAATTTTATGTTTTCTGAAACTACTTTTCGTGCTTCAGTTTTATCATTATCTGCGACACTATCCTCAAGATCAGGGATGTAAGCATCCGGTAAAAAGTGAGATGCTTTTTCCAGCATTTTTGGTTGATTGCCCGGTATGAATAGCAAACTTCTAAATAAATGCAAATATCACTCTCAATATATATTTAATAGTAAATGTCTATAATATAGTATCGTATTCAGTAACAATAGAATACTTTAACGAAAATATGATGAAAAATATAGAAATAATTGCACTCCGAAATCTGCCAGAATTTACTGGTGACACGGATTTAGCCAAGGAAATCGCTATTTCCGCTAATGCTACGCTAGGAGGCCTTGTCGATGGAGATGTTGTAATAATAACTCAAAAAATAATTTCTAAAGCTGAAGGAATGGTTATTGATATCCGTGAAGTAAATCCTTCAGATGACGCAATCACTATTGCTGAAAAAACAAAAAAAGACCCTAGATTAGTTCAGCTAATTCTAGATCAGTCAAAAAATATTATCCGAATTGATTCTGATAGAGGGATATTGATTACAGAAACAATCCATGGATTTATTTGTGCAAATGCAGGAATAGATTCCTCAAATGTACCAGGAAACCATAATGTTGCATTACTGCCAAAAGATCCTAATGCTTCTGCAAAAAAAATTAATTTACAATTACGAACTGTTTTTGGATTAACTCACTTGCCTGTAATTGTTACAGACACTTTTGGTCGCCCGTGGCGTGAAGGTCAATTAAGTTTTGCTATAGGATCATTTGGAATAGAGCCATTGAAAAACTATGCTGGTACTGTTGACCAACACGGTAGCCTTTTAAAGGTTACGGCATCCCCAGTAATTGATGTTTTGGCAACTGCAGCGGAGTTAGTTTCGGGTAAATCAACAGGTACTCCTGTTAGCGTGATTAAAGGATATGAGTTTGAAACATCAGATTTTGATGCAACTGCTATTCTTAGACCTGTTGAGAAGGATCTGTTTCGGTAATTTACGAGGAAAATGAATCCTCTTTTTTTAAAGAGTCTGCTGTTTGGGAAAAATTAGATCTATCAGCATAACCTTCATTTTTACTTAATTGATCTAAAGAAACATCATTGCTCCAAGCAGAACCTTCCAAGTAATTAGTGAATTCTTTTTCTATCCCGCATTTTTTACAAAATCCCGAGCTAGTTGGGCCATCAGGATCATTGATTTTCCAGTGATGTGCACATGCAACTTCATCTGTAATTTTTTTATCTATAACAAGTGTTTTATCTATTTTAACCATAACTTTTCAACTCACAAATAATATCTTTATTGCATTATACCATATCTGAATTGTATATCGTAACTAGTATTCATATATTAAATACTAGTTAATTTTATTCCATATCCCACGCTGCATCCCAAAATTGATATTCGAGGTTACTGCTTTTTAAAAATGTTTTGGCAAGATCTTCTTTTTCGCGTATATTCAATTTTTCTGTATACCTATCTATGATTTCCATCAAGGATATTGCAAGTGATTTAAAATCATCTGATATATACATGTTTATCCAATCTATATATTGATTATTTGAACGATCAGTGACAATATTTTTATCCAAGTATGTTGCGATTTCACCATAACTCCAGGCACAAGGTAGGATTCCAACTAACGAATGTAGAAACCCAATGTTTGAAGAATCAATCATATGATCAATGTAAGATGTGGTTGTTTTAGATGGGTATGTATTTTCTAAATCAACTTTTTCAATATTGAACCTGGAACAATACTCAACATGTAGTTGCATTTCTGTATTTAACGTCTCGTTTAGCAAATTAGAAAGGAAAGCCATATCTGATATTTGAGGAGATTTTGATATTCCTATTGATATAGCACGACTATAACCAATTAAGAAAAGATAATCTTGTTTTAAGTAGTAAACAAATTTAGATGTATCTAAATTACCTGATCCGATCCCTAATATGAATTCATGTGTTTTTTCTTTTTGCCAAAAAATATCTGCAGATCTTTGAAGGTCTAATGAAAAGTTCATTCGGATACCCGAATAGTGATTTCAGTGCCAGAAGCCACACTAGACAATGCTAAAGGGGTATCAGTTATTTTACCAACTAAATTCGCTGGACTAGCTGCTCTGATTTCGTCTTTTTTACTTGCTGGAGTGGGCCCCCAGAATATACAAAATGCATTACCGGGAGGCCAGAATGCTAAATCACCTGAGTTAAACAAATCACTTGCCCCATCTTCAAGCTGCTCACTGATATTTATCGGAAAGTAAATTTCATCACCCCAACGATTACCTAATGATGTGATTGGCAATCGATCAATAATTTTATTAGATGTTGTACTATCGAAAAGGATAGCGTTTAAAATAATTCCACCTGATTCTATGATGATTTTTTTATCTGACATAGCATAGCACCTTAAATTATATTGTATGATCATCTAAGTAACATAATTATAACGTTTTGAGGAAAACATGCAGAAATCTGAGTTTATATTAGCGATCGATCAAGGTACAACAGGTACTCGAGCTGGGATCGTGTCAAATAGTGGGAACTTAATCGCAACTGCATATCAAGAAATATCACAGAAATAT
>CEQN01211229.1_pt1 | contig 14709 bp, 16 predicted proteins | sample 427011 | NCBI WGS metagenome assembly CEQN01 (sample SAMEA2621277, study PRJEB7988) | marine metagenome | biome: marine biome (ENVO:00000447); feature: deep chlorophyll maximum layer (ENVO:xxxxxxxx); material: "saline water (ENVO:00002010), including plankton (ENVO:xxxxxxxx)" | depth 120 m
TCGTGGCCTTCGTGGCCCATCTTTGGAGGAAGGCCACTAGTTAATCTAACTTTTTCATCAGAAAAAATTTCCCATTCAATTAATGTTCCTGGTTTTACTATAATCGGATTAGGATCATATGATTCCCCGTTATGATTTATGATTTTCACCGTAGCTACTCCGCCCAATCCCTGATCGGAAGAAACTATAATTTCAGCATAGTTTTTATGACTCATATGATTATGATACCGAATGGTTTTGTCTTTCATATCCTCAGGAATTTGATAAGAAAATTTATCCCCTTTCTCTAAAGTAGCTGATTCGAAAAGTGCCGCATGGTCACTATGGTAAGAGTGTTCTTCTTCATGAACAGTTATTTTAAAACGCCCTGTTGCATCAGCACGGAATTCTAAAGCAGATTCCTCATTAGCTATTAGGTCTTTTTGTATATCATAACCATGAAGGTGTATTTTTAAAGATTCATCAGAATTAAAAATAAGTTTTACTTGATCTCCATTATTAACCCTTATTTTTTCCTGAGCATCTACAACATTGCCTCCCTTAACATTTACAGTAATAATTTCTTCAACAATTTCTTGAGTTGCATCACTACAAGAAATTATTGAAGAAATTATTAAAACTAACATTAAAAAAAAGATTCTTCTTAATTGCATCTATTTAGCCTTTTTTCTCTAGATTGTTTTATCCAAGTCCTGACAGAAAATCCTAAAATGACAAGTAATCCTATCAAAAATAATAACGTTAAAATAGGGATTATGGGATTCGAATCATGAACCTCTATTTCATAAAATCCCTTAGCTTCTCCATCTGACGTCATGACATCTAATTCTATTTGCCAAATTCCTTTTGTTTCTATTGGAAAATCAGCTTCATAATAAGTCGGATCCATAACAGTATTTAGCATTTTTAAAGGTCCAACTTGTGGATTATCTGAATTTGACTCATATGCTTTTATATAAACTGTTGCGTCGTCATAACTAATATCATTATCAAGATTTTTAACATATGCAGCAAAGTGAATAACACCACGTGTTGGGGTATCCGGAACCGTTCCTAAGCCAATCTCATATAGCTCTGTTGTCTGTGTCTTATATGTCCGGACCGAACCATTAGCCTCTACAAAATAAGGGAAAAAAATTAATGAAACAAAAATTAAAATTAATGAATATATTTTAAAGTTACAAACCAACATCTAATGCGCCTGCAACCGTTTCCATATCTTTATCACCTCGACCAGAAAGACCAAGAATAATAACTTTATCTTTATCCAGCTGTGGTGCTAATTTAGATAAATAATATATTGCATGAGCAGGTTCTAACGCAGGAATAATTCCTTCGGTTTCGCACAAAAGTTTAAATCCTTCAAGCGCTTCTTCATCATTAACACTAACGTATTCAGCCCTTCCCGAATCATTTAACCAACTATGTTCAGGGCCCACACCAGGATAATCTAATCCTGCAGAAATACTATGGGTTTCAATAACTTGTCCGTTTTCATCTTGAATTAAATAAGACATGCTTCCATGCAAAACACCTATCGAGCCAGCTGTAATTGTAGAGGAATGCTTACCTGTTTCTACTCCGTCTCCTCCAGCTTCAACTCCAATCAATTTAACACGATCATCATTTATAAAATCATAAAAAATCCCCATTGCGTTACTTCCTCCCCCAACACATGCAACAACATAATCTGGTAATTTGCCAGTTTCATTAATAATCTGTTGCTTTGATTCTTCGCCTATTATTTTTTGATAATCTCTCACTATCATAGGATATGGGTGAGGACCAACAACACTACCAATTAAATAATGAGTTGTTTCAACATTTGTAACCCAGTCTCTGATAGCTTCATTAATAGCGTCTTTTAAAGTCTTACTTCCAGAATTAACAGGCCTAACTTCTGCACCTAAAAGCTTCATACGAAAAACATTTAAAGCTTGTCTTTTTATATCTTCTTCACCCATATAAACAATGCATTCTAGTCCTAATTTTGCACAAACAGTTGCTGTTGCAACTCCGTGTTGCCCTGCCCCTGTTTCTGCAATAATTCGATTCTTACCCATTCTTTTTGCAAGCAGGCCTTGACCGAGTGCATTATTTATTTTATGAGCTCCGGTATGGGCTAAGTCTTCCCTTTTTAGATAAATTTGGGCTCCCGAAAGTTTTTTTGTTAAATTTTCAGCAAAATATAATTCTGTAGGCCTACCAACAAAAGTATTTAAAAGTTCCTTGAGTTCCATCTGAAAATTTTCATCTGATTGTGAAAGTAGATATTCCTTTTCAAGTTGATGGATTGCAGGCATTAATGTTTCAGGTACAAATCTACCACCGTAATCTCCGTATCTACCGAAATTATCTGGAAATTTATTTTCATTAACCATTATTTTTTTACCGCAACTATGTCTAGCCAATTTCTAGGAACATGAAGAACACCTAATTCAGAATATGTTTCCTTAACTGCTTCTTGTAGAGACAAACTTGCTTTATCCATAGGAACTCCCGGCATAGTTCCTTCAATAAAATCAGAAAAAGTGCTTATGTCTAGCCATCCCTCAACAGGCACCGGCACAGTATCCACTTCTTGCTTTAAAACTTCCAAACCATTTCTGTTCAATAAATCCTCATAGTCTTTAGGGGTAAGCTGTTGCCTTGATTGAACTTTCTGAGATTTTACTGGACTAAGTCCATATTTTCTGCGTAATATTTTCATCGCTTTAAACATCCACTTTGAATAAAAAGCTGAAGAGTCTTTATGTTGTCCACCATCATAAAAGGATGTATTGAAAATAAATTTTCCACCAGGTTTGAGAGTTTTACAAATATCAGCAACAACTGCATCTTTATCCGGCACATAATGAATAGCATTACAAAAAACGATCGCATCGACAGAATCTTTTACAGCATCAGAAACGTTTTCCACACCTAATTGAACATATTTAACCGCATTATTTGAAATATCTTTTAAGTCTTCCATAGCTGTTTTTAATGCTGTGGAGGAATGGTCTAAAGCTATTACAACCGTATCTTTAGTTTGATTAATTCTTTCTAAAATTAATCTTGTTACTCCACCGGTGCCACATGCTAAATCAACAATTTTCTTGTCTGATGCTAAGTCAGCCATATCTATTAATCGTGCATTTAAATTACCGTAAAATTCATTATTTGAAAATTTTTGATATGAAAAATCGCTTCCTGCCATGATTATATATCCTAAAAACCTAAAAACTAACTAACGTAACACTTAAAAAATTATATCAGACTAACCAAATTTAAATATTTTATATTAATTAAACGAGTTCATAGATTTATCTATACCCTCTGAAAGGATCACAGAAATAGCTGTCTGTAAGTTTTTTAAAGAACCCTCTACCTCTTTCTTTTCAGAGTCTGTTGGCTGCCCAAGAACATAATTAATTTGATCTTCCGAATTATTAGGTTGCCCAATACCTATTCTGATGCGAGGAAAATTTTGCGTTCCAAAGGCATCTATTATGGAACGTATTCCGTTATGGCCCCCCGCACTTCCTTGTTTTCTAATTCTTATTTTACCTACTGGCAAATGAATATCATCATAAACAATTAGATAATTAGCAGGATCTGTCTTATATTTAGACATTAGATACTTAATAGCTAATCCACTTTGATTAACAAAAACTCGAGATTTTGACAGAACTATTAGTTTGTCAAAAAGAAATCCTTCTCCATAATGAATTTTATCTTTTTTTTTGCTCAGACTAATTTCAGTGTCTTTTATTAATTGATTTATCGCCCAAATACCAACATTATGTCTTGTTAATGAATATTCTTGACCAGGGTTTCCAATACCAAGAATAATAAGAGCTGGATTCTTATCTAATTCTTTTGAAAATGTCATTTTTTATTCCTGATAAATCACTCGTGTTTTTTACACATTTATAACATTATCAAAAGCATCAACATCATATTTTGTTCCTTGTAAAGAAACCCTCGTCATATTTGACCCTCTTAGGTCCGCACCTCTAAGATCAGCATAATCAAATTTAACTCTAACTAAAATAGCATTCTTTAAATTTGCGTTCCTTAGATCCGCACCACTTAAATCTGCACCAAATATTCTAGGTGTATTTTGAGAAGAATTATCTGCAGCTCCACTAAGATTAGCACTTTCCAAATTAGCATTTCTTAAATCTGCTTTTTTTAAATCTGCTTCAAATAAATTAGCTCGGAAAAATATAGCTTCTCTTAAATCTGTTTGATTTAATTTAGAGCCTGTTAAATTAGCTCTTGTGAAGTCTGTTTTTTTTAATAATGATTTATTGAAAACGATATTGGATAGATTTGTTCTAGAAAGATCTAATTCTGATAAATCCAAATCTTCAAAGGTTTTTCCTTCTCTAAAAGCAAGTAAAAGATCTGTGCGATTTAATTTTTTAACCGACATGTTTTAGTAAATTTCAAGATTAAGGGTGCGAGACGTAACATCATTGATTTCATATCCCATAGAGTTCCAATTTGGTTCCATGGGTTGTTGATTGCCTTTAGTATCCGTTGCCCTACTTAACAACTTATATGTTCCTATTCCAGAAGGAATCCATTCTATGTTCCATTGTTGCCAAGAATATTCACTTATTGGTTCTTGGACTTTAGCTGTTAACCAAGTTTTTCCTTCGTCAACCGAAACTTCAACTTTATCAATATTTCCCTCTCCAGACCATGCAAACCCTGAAATAGAAACTATTCCTGAAGAAATTGCATTCCTTTGGTTTTCGACAGAAAAAGCAGACTTTACTTTCATTTCTCTGACCGGTCTTTCTTCTTCTGATTCCAATCCTTTCATAACATATTTATAGGTTTGGAAATATCCTTCAAAAGATTCTGTTAAAGCTGTAATCTTATTTAGCCATTTAACAGACGCCATACCGTACCAATTTGGAACAATCAACCTTAATGGAGCTCCGTGTTCAATAGGAATTGGTTCTCCATTCATTTCATAAGCGATTAAAATATCTTCATTATCAAGAACATCTTTTAAAGGCAAGCTACGAAGATAAGAAATTGTTTCTTTCCCCGGTTCTGGTTCTCCTTTATCAGCTCCTTCAAATAGAATCTCTTTTGTTGTAGAAAGTATTTCAGCTTTATCAAGAACCGTTTTTAAAGAAGCTCCTGCCCAAATAGCATTACTTACAGCACCTGTGTCAAATTGATTCCCGGAAACTTTAGGGTCTAAATCTTTTCGATTATTTCCTGCGCATTCCATTGTCACAGGCAAAGTTTTCTTTGGGAGATCCATTAGTTCATCTATCGTAATACGATAAGGATTTTTCGTATTACCTGTTATGTCTATAGTCCAGTTATTATCTGATATGTTTTCAAACGGAAAATGCCCTCTTATGTAAAACAACTCATTTGGTGTTAACCATGTGGTTAAACCAGACAATGGCGTTTCAGCAACAAGAGGATCTTTTCCTATAGTTTTTAATTCTCTATTTTTTTCTAAAGACATTGCACTCACTCACTATTCATTTAATGATGAATAAGTATAATCTAAAAAATTACCCTACGACAAAAATTTATCTTTCTTCTCGAGGCCTGGCTTCATTGATTCTTAAGGATCTTCCCATAAAATCTTTTTCGTTAAGAGCTTCTATAGCTTCTTTAGCTTCATCGTCATTATCCATGTCAACAAACCCAAAACCTTTAGATCTTCCTGTATCTCTATCTTTTATAACCCTAACACTTGCCACTTCACCATATTGGGCAAAAAGATCTCTAAGATCATCTTCACCGGTATCATAAGATATATTTCCACAATAAATATTCACGAACTTCTTCCTAATTTCTAATTCTACAGGCTACTCTCTGAAGCCCGACTTTTTATATAGACTATAATATTAACAGATATTCTCTTTTGTTAGTTAAAAAAAATATCCCCTGATTTTCCACCTTTCTTACTAACTAGTCCAATTGTGACTGTCATTCCCTTATCTACTGACTTACACATATCGTAAACAGTAAGAGAGGCAACAGAGGCTGCTGTTAATGCTTCCATTTCAACGCCTGTCTTTCCATAAGTTTCGACAGTAGCATTAATTTCTAAAATGTTTTTTTCTTCACTAACTTCAAATTCAATTTCTGCTTTAGTTATTGATAATGGATGACAAAGAGGAATAAGGTTTGGAGTTTGTTTAGAAGCCATTATTCCTGCAACTCTCGCTACAGATAAAACATCTCCTTTTTTAATTGCTTCTTCTTTTAATAAATTTAATGTTTCTTTTTTCATTTGAATAGATGCGCGTGCCACTGCAATTCTATGAGACATTTCCTTCGAAGTTATGTCTACCATATTTGCTTCACCTTTTTCATTTAGGTGAGTTATTTTTTTGTCTTTTGCCATTATTATTTTCTCTTTTAGTTTTACTTTTTCTGTATCTTAACGGCTTCTCCATAAGCAATGCTATCTGCTTCTTCATTAAATTTATCTCCAGAATGTCCTTTTACCCATTTCCATTCAATTTTTCTATTTAATACTTGATCATCCAAAATATCCCATAGATCTTTATTTTTATTCCTTTTCCAGTTTTTAGTCATTGTATTGATAACATATGTAGAATCAGAAAATATTTTAACAGGTGTTTTTTTAGAAATTTGTTTTAGCCCTTCAATAACAGCAGTTATTTCCATTCTGTTATTAGTTGTTGTCTTCTCACTTCCACCAAATACAGTTTTTTTATCTTTTTCTAAAATAATTACACCCCAACCACCTGGACCAGGATTATTTAAACATGCTCCATCTGTATATATTTCAATCACATCAACCCCCTATGTGATACATCTCTACTTTAGGTCGAGATGACAAAGAAGGATCTCTTTCTTCTGAATATCTGTCTTTTCTAACATTCCATGTATTTTTAATTATTTGTTTTATTTCTTCATCTGACATTTTTTTTCTTAAAGATTCTCTTAATTCAATTCCAGAAGAAGCAAACAGGCAGGTTACCATTTGTCCTTCTGGAGACAGTCTCATTCTAGTACAGTCTCCACAGAAAGGCTGGGTAACAGAAGATATTATTCCAAATTCACCTTTCCCGTCTTTATAACCATATCTTTTCGCTACTTCTCCTCTATATGAAGGATCTATAGGGCTTACTGGATATTTACTACTTATTATTTCAATTATTTCAGAGGCAGAAACAACTTCATCAAGTTTCCAATTATTTAGGGTTCCAACATCCATATATTCAATAAATCTAGGAATAAGATTTTCTTCTCTGCACCATTCAACTAAATTTAAGAGGGTTTTATCATTTACATTTTTCTGAACAACAGAGTTTATTTTAATATCATTAAACCCAACTTTTTGGGCTTCTTTTATTCCATCAATAACTTTTTTAGTTTTAAATCCTCTTCCGTTCATTTTTTGAAATATTTCATCGTCTATTGAATCTAAACTAACTGTTATTCTGTTTAGTCCAGATTGTTTTAATTCTTTAGCAAATTTCTTTAAAAGATATGCATTTGTTGTCATAGCAATGTCTTCAATTTCTTTTATAGACGACAACATTTTTATTAATTCAGGAACATTTTGTCTAACTAGTGGCTCTCCACCAGTGATTCTAATTTTTTTTACTCCCAGTTGTGCCGAAATATTAGCAACTCTATAAATTTCTTCAAATGTTAAAAGTTCCTCTCTAGGTAAAAATTCATATCTTTCTCCAAATATTTCGGCCGGCATACAATATGCACATCTAAAATTACATCTGTCTGTTACAGATATTCTTAGATCCCTTAATGGTCTTTGAAATTTATCTAATGTTTGCATTTTTATTCATATTTATTTCTTTCTTTAATATATTTAACGGCTTTAAAAACTGCTTTACTCCGATGACTTATTTCCTGTTTTTCTTGCAGTGTTATTTCTGCTAAATTTTTTCCTTTTGGGGGATAGTAAAAAATAGGATCATATCCAAAACCATTATTTCCTCTAGCAATTGTACTAATTTGACCTTCAATTGTGCCACAAAACGTTTTTATTTTCTTATTTGGTGCCCATACAGCTATAACACAACAGAAACGGGCAGTTAATTCTTTTTGTTTGAAATCTTTTAAGTTATTTAAAAGTAAATTAGTTCTTTCTTCATCTGACAGGCCTTGACCTCCGTATCTAGCAGAATAAACTCCCGGTTCTCCATTTAAAATATCGACAGCAAGTCCAGAATCGTCCGATATTGTCATTATATTTGCTATTTCTCCGTATTCTTTAGCTTTTTTAATGGCATTTTCCTTAAAAGTTGTACCTGTTTCTTCAACTTCATGTTTAATTTCAAAATCATCTAATCCTAAAATTTCAAACTCTTCGTTTAAAAATTCTCTAATTTCTTTGATCTTGCCTTGATTTCTAGTCGCAATTAAAATCTGTTTTTTCATATTTTAGTTTATTTATATTTAAAATTGATCACTAAACCATGGTTTAGGCCCGCTAAAAATAATGGATGCTTTTGATAAATCTTTATCGCTACCTTCAAGTAATCCTATGTTTTTAATATCATAGGCATTAAGGTAACTTGTATATAAGGGAGCCAATCCACGAGGTCCTAAAGTAATTCCGTTTAAGTTCGATTTATTAACTTCACATTTTCCATCATAAATATTTATATCCCATGCTCCTGAATTTTGAGGCAAAATAGAATCTTCGTAGTTTAAAGTTAAAGACAACTCAATATCTTTCACATAACCTCTGCTTTCAAGAGCTTTTTTAATATCCACTATTCTTAACATCCAGTCTCTAGTATCTGCTACTTCAACTTTTTGCTCTTCCATAAGTAATTGAATGGGGTCATTTGCTGGTCCATTCCAAGAAATTGTATCAATGACTGTCCTGTGGTCGTAAAAAAAATTTAGTAGTTTTTTTACTGCTTCTGAATTTAAAGCAACCATGTCTCTTACACGTATGTGATTTGCTGATCTAGCTTGTTGAAAATTTACATATCCAACAATTTCGTTTTCGTTTTTTACAATATAATGAAATATCTTTCTACCTTTAGATTCTAAAATCAGATCCCACAACACAGAACCCCTATCTAGGTTGCCGTTATTTAGTTTTGCTCTTTGGTTGTACAAAAGATAAGTTTCTTCTCTGTCACTAGGAGTTATTTCTATGATGTCTAGTTTGTTTTTCCCAACTTTCATATCTTGTACTTTGGATTCATAAGTAATTTTTACACCAGACCTCTCATAGCCAAAAGAACGATAAACTCTTGTGCTAGAAGGCAACAAGGTTGATACAGGTATTCCAGATTCATACATCTCAGAAAGTGATTCTTTAACAAGAACGGAAGCAACTCCTAAGCCTCTTCCTTCAGGTGCCACTCCCACCGAGGTTACTGCTCCAGTTCTTACAATTTTTCCACCAAACCATTGGCCCATATCTATAATTCCCATTCCTCCGAGAATTTTTTCTTTCCTTTTAACAGCTCTAAATCTTTCATAGCCTATATGTTCGTTCCACCCAGGCTGTGCGTGCCTATGTAGTGATTGATAAATTATTTCCCAAAGTTCTTCTGATTCTTTTTTTTCTATTGGGGCATAGGTTAATTGATCTTTATCCATACTTAATACTCTTTTCACTTTATAAACATTTCTTTTTTTATCATTATACTTTCTATTTTTTGTATAATCCTAAAAGAAATGTAATGGTTACATTTCATAAGGAGATAATAAAAACATGCATTTACTAGAAGTTCACAATCCTGTAGCACAGCAACGCGGCCTTTTAAATGTTCTCAAAACAAATCCTCGTCCAAAATCATTAAATAATTTAACAATTGGTCTTGTTTGGAGCGGAACACACGGAGGAGATTTAGCACTTAACAGAGCAGGCGAAATAATAAAGGAACGTTTTACAGGCGTTAAAACTAAATTTTATACAGGCGGAAACTATCCTAATCCACCTGAAATACTAAAAAAAGCAGCTAAAGAATGTGATGTTGTCATAGGGGCTACAGCGGACTGAGGTACATGCGCGTCATGGATGTGCCATGACATGATTGAAGTAGAAAAAATGGGAAAACCTGCTGTTCCTATTGTTTCTGGTAGATTTAAAGATGATGCCATTGCTAGCAGCAGAGCTTTTGGTATGCCAGATTTACAATTCGTAATAGTGCCTCGTATATATAGAAATCTTGCTGATGAGTTGTGCATCTCACAAACTGAAGAAGTTATGCCCGATTTAATATCTACATTAACATCTGATGAAAGTCTGTATGAAAATGACCAGCAACAAAATGATTTTCTGTTTTTTGAAGGTGAAGATAAATATGAATCTGTTTTGAAAATGAACAAGTATTTTACAGATGAGGATTGGTCAGATGCTTTACCTGTATATCCTCCGACGAAAAAAGTTGTTCAAAATCTTCTAAAGGGAACAAGTTTAAAAAGCTCTGATATCGTTTGTGATATGCCTCCTGGTTTTGGAGTGGCAACCGTTGAAAAAATAGCAATTAACGCAGCTCTTGCAGGCGCCAAACCAGAACACATGCCAGTCATAATAGCTGCTGTTAAATGTTTATCAGAAATGGGACCACATGGTGGAAAATCATTATTGATGTCGACAAGTCCTCATGCTCCTTTACTAGTAGTAAATGGACCAATAGCAAAGAAAATAGGTTTGAATTCTGGATCTGCATTGGGTCCGGGTAAGGAAAACGAAATAAACGTTATTGTAGGAAGAGCTTTTTATTTATGTCTTAAAAATATTGGTATGTGGTATCCAAACAAAATGGACATGGATACTATTGGTACAACTCGTAAATTCGTTCATTGTGTTGCAGAAAATGAAAAAATGAGTCCTTGGAATTCATATGCTGAAGACAGAGGCTTTTCTAAAGAAGAAAATGCTGTTTCCATATTCATCACAGATGGAGAATTAGATGTTCAGGATCAAGGTAATACTTCTGCAGAAGGGCTTCTAAAAACCATCGCATATGGAATAACCTTTGGCATTATGGGTGTCGGTAATAATAGAGCTGGCGGGCATGAAAGACTAATATTTATGCCTCCAGACGTCGCAATGCCTGTTGGAAAAGAAGGTTTTTCTAAAAAAGATGTTCGTGATTTTATATATTCACACGCCAATCATAGTGTAGGAAAAATGACACAATATATTCCTTTAGAGGATGCGAGAGTAGACGAAAAATGGCATTATTTGAAAGATTTGTCAGAATCAGAAAAATTAGAAAAAGAGGTACCCTTACTGCACAGTCCTGACAATATTGATATAGTTGTTATTGGTGCTGATAGGGCAAAAACTTTAGTTTTTCCTTCTGGACCTTCATCAGCTACTGTTGGTATAGATCAATATATTTAGGATAATAGATGGGTTTTTTAGAAGGCTATAAAGTACTAGAAATAAGCAGATACCCTGCAGGGTCTATTTTAGGTATGATGCTTGCAGATGAAAAAGCAGAAGTAACAAAAATACTTTTTCCTAATATTAATCCTAAACAGGAAAGCGTAGAGTTTTCTGTTTGGAATAGAGGTAAAAACATTCTAAATGCCAACATTTTTAATGACTCAACATCACTTCAAAATATTCTAAATTTATGCACAACAGCAGACATTGTTATTATATGTTTAGATCCTGAAGAAATAAATAAATATTCTTTAACTTACGACTCTCTAAAAGGTGAAAGTATCGTTGTTTCTCTTCCTTGTTTCCCACCAGGACACAATTTAGATTATCTTCCTCCTGAAGAAGAAATAGGAGCCGCCTCATCGGGAATATATTCTTTAAACCCTGCAGGCAAGCTTCCTGTTCCTGGTGAAGGACCTTCTTTTCATAGCCTTTATTATTCTAGTAGTTTTGCCGCTATGACTGCTGCTTCTGCTGTTGTAGGGGCCCTACTTCAAAAGAATATGACTGGCTTGGGCCAACAAGTCTCTGTTTCATTACATGATGCTATGTATCAAGGAATGGGGGGTAACTTAATTAGACATTCTAAAAGAAGCGAAGGGAGGCAAGTTGCCCATCCTGTTATAGGAAGAGCTTATCAGTGTAAAGATGATAAATGGATAAATATAAACATGTCTCATCCTAGGTTCTTAGAACCTTTTCTAAAATCTATAGATAAAATTGAGTGGTTCGAAGAATTAAATAATTTAGAAACTCTTTTGAAAGACGACCATTCTTTAAATATGTATAAAGAAAAATTTGCACTTATTTGGAAAGAAAAAACAGCTAAAGAATGGGAAAACAAATTAGGGGATATAGGTGTTCCGGGCAGTATTTCTAGAACTATTGATGAGTGGATAGATGAAGAACAATCTAATCTTTCTGAAGCAATTATTGATATTAGCGATTCTTATTTTGGGAAAATGAAACAACCCGGAAAATTAATCCAAGATTTATAAGGTATTAAAATGACTAATTCTCCTTTAAACGGGATAAAGGTTTTAGACTTAACAATAGTTCTAGCCGGCCCTACCTGTGGAAGAACTTTAGCTCAATATGGAGCTGAGGTAATTAAAATAGACCCAGAAAGCAGAAAACCTCAACTATATCAATGGATAGATGTAAGTAGGGGTAAAAAAAGTGTTTCTTTAAACTTAAAAAGCCCTGGAGGGAAAGAGGCTTTTTTGGAACTTGCTAAAACAGCTGATGTTATATTGGAAGGTTTTCGAAAAGGAACTACCGATAGATTGGGAATAGGTTATGACCAAATTAAAAAAATTAATCCAAAATTAATCTATGCATCTATTAATTGTTATGGACATAAAGGACCTTGGCAATTTAGACCTGGTTTTGAACAAAATGCTCAAGCTGTTACTGGAATTCAAATGAGAAACGGTTCTACTGAAAGCGGCCCTAGGGCTGCCACTTATACTTTAAATGACTATGGGACAGGATTAGCGGCCGCATATGGTGTAATGCTTGCCTTATTAGAAAGAAATAAAACAAATAAGGGAAAACATATAGGGGCATCTCTTGCTGTAACTTCCACGTTTTTAACGGGCCCGTATGCTACAAACTATAAAGGTAAGTCTTCAGAAAATGATATTGGCGGTCCTGGGTTAAGAGGAAAGAACCCTTTGTCTTCTCTTTATGAATGTAAAAATAATGAATGGATTTTATTTAAAATTAATAACGAAAATCAGTGGATATCATTAATTTCCACAGAACCATTCAAAAATTTAAAAAACAACTCTCTTTTTTCTTCTTCTTTTTTAAGGGAAAAAAACAGTAAAGAATTATATCTTTTTTTAAATAAGATAATAAAAACCAAAACAGATTCAGAATGGATCTCCTTTTTTAAAGATTTAACTATACCTGCTATTAAAAATACTCTAGCTCAAGAAATACATTCTTCCGAATATAATATTTCTCGCAAAATGATTGTTTCAAAAGATTATTCAAATAATGATTTATCACTGTATAAAGAATGGGGACAAACAACATGGGCCGGAAACCCTGTACATATGAGTAACTATGATCTGCCTGAAATTAACCCCGTTATGTTTTCTGAACACACTACTGAAACATTAAAAAAAATAGGTTTATCTCTTTCAGATATTGATAAAATGAAAAAAAAGGGAACAATCCCAAAAGAAGAAATGTTGCCTTTCTCTCCCGATTCTTCAGAACCCTTATAATTTGTTTAAAAGTTGTTTAAAAGAAAATCTTTTTTTTTAAAATATGTTAATTAATTTATTTAATTATAAAAAGTTAAAAGTTTTAAACGAATATAAACAATTAACCAACAAAAAAATATTAGTTAACAACAAAAAAACATAACTATATACCCTGACTAATAAAGTTATAATAAACAAAATAAACAAGATTATTAATATTATTGTTATATTTAAAAGTTAGTATAAAAAAATGATAGATCAAATATCAATAAATATAAAAAGTGGAAATGGTGGAGAAGGTGCAATTAGTGGCCGCCATGAAAAATTTATACCACGAGGTGGTCCAGATGGAGGTGATGGAGGTGATGGAGGGAGTGTTTATTTTATAGCAGATGAAAACGAAAGAACTCTTTTAGCATTTAGATATAAAAAATTTTTTAAAGCTGAAAATGGAGGAAACGGAGCAGGTGCAAAAAAACATGGAGCGAACGGAAAAGACATATCTATAAAAGTTCCTTTGGGAACACAAATATATGATGAAAGTGATTTTTTATTAGTAGATATGGTTGAGCAAAACCAAAAAGTACAGGTTTTGCCTGGAGGTAAAGGAGGAAACGGAAACGTTAAATATGCATCTTCTACAAATCAGTATCCTGTAATAGCCCAATCAGGAGAAGAGGGCAACCAAATTAATGTTAGGTTAGACCTAAAACTATTGGGAGACGTTGGCCTTGTTGGTGCTCCAAATGCGGGGAAATCTAGTTTAATTTCTTTTTTAACGGCAGCAACTCCAAAAATAGCAAATTATCCATTTACAACCTTGGAGCCAGTTTTAGGAGTTGTAGAACATAGAGACAAAGACTTTGTTTTGGTAGATATTCCCGGGTTAATAGAAGGGGCCCACAAAGGAGTTGGTCTTGGGCATGAATTTCTTAGGCATGTTGAAAGAACAAAAATATTGATTCATATTATTGACGGTACAGAAAATAATCCTCGAGAAAACTTCGATAAAATAAATAAAGAATTAGAATTTTTTAACACAAAAATATTAGATAAACCACAAATTGTTGTTATAAATAAAATAGATTTAGAAGAAGTTAGAATTTT
>CEQN01027012.1_pt1 | contig 14665 bp, 9 predicted proteins | sample 427011 | NCBI WGS metagenome assembly CEQN01 (sample SAMEA2621277, study PRJEB7988) | marine metagenome | biome: marine biome (ENVO:00000447); feature: deep chlorophyll maximum layer (ENVO:xxxxxxxx); material: "saline water (ENVO:00002010), including plankton (ENVO:xxxxxxxx)" | depth 120 m
TTCTTTGATCTCCATTATCAAATATCATAATATTACCATTATCAAGTCTTCTAACATCATGCTGTCTATTTGGGCCATAAAGCGGATCATTAATAAATGTGAAATCATTCATTGGGCCGCCTAGTATCCACATCACCTCTCCCGATGTGCGATTAAACTTTATAACCTCGCTCATCGCTCTATTGGATAAAATAATATTTTCATCAATATCAATCTCAATGCTATTTCCATGCATCCAGTTTCTGTAGTTTGAATTTAAATTCAGATGATCAGCATAATCATGTATACTCATATGCTCAAAATTTTTCCACTCCATAATTAGATTATGATCAGCATCAAATTCTTGTATAATTAAAACATTGGCACTATCAATAACCTCTGTTTGCGGCATATCAATTTCTTGCTTTGCATAGGCCTGAAGAATATAGCCTCCTTCTTGCGTTGCTTGAATATCATGATAATCTGCTTTAAATCCATTAACACACTCCAAGGTATCTATCTCTATCATATTCTGATCCATCACATACCATACTCCTCCACCTGAAGGAGTCCATGCCTCATTAGTAGGTTTTTTAAAATACGTGAGATTATTATTATTATTAACTTTAAAATCCCACCCCTTGCTATCATAGACAATATGCCACTTCACTTCTAAATCATGATTCAAGATAGCTAGAAACTGAGTTTGCTCGCTAGTTGAGTGTATAAAAATATCTTGAGGGTAGGGATTATCATTAATGGTAACATTAAAATCAGGATAGGGAATACCCAGAATCATAGATATGATTAGCAAACATGTATATCTCATCATTTTAATTACCCAGTATAACCGATACAATGCCAACTACATCTAGAATATCAATATTACTATCTTCATTATAATCTGCACACGGGACTTCGATTATATTGCCAAGAATGAAATTGACAACACTAACAACATCTAAAACATCAATGTTATTATCACCATTGATATCTCCAAGCATACAGTCATCAGATTGAATAGTGTAGAAAGTAGAGTTTTGTCTAAAATTATAATTAAAGGTTATAGGCACAATCCCATCTGAGGTAACATAAAAATTACCACCATTGCCATAAGTATCTTGATCCCAATTCTGATTTAATACAACCTTATATTCCCAATCACCTTCTGGGATTAAAACCTCCCAAGTAAAGACACCATCACCATCTTCATCATTCATGGCTCCTATAGTATTAGATGGATCCCAGTTATTTCCCAGCGCAAGAGTATCCAAAAAACTCCCTACAATAACTGGATCTAAATGAGTTACAAATTCATCCCAATTTCTAACACCAGTATAAAAACCACAATTAGCAAAAAATGTTACTTCTTCTTGATTTTCCAGTATAATAGATTGGTTAGTTCCCGGCCAATCATTATCATTCCACTCATCAGACTCTAAAACTTTATAGCCATAGGTACCTGCTGGTAAATCAATAGAGAGCTCCCATATCCCATTTGGATTTAATGTAAAATCATAATCATGATTAGCTGGATTCCAATCATTAAAATCTCCTACAAGATGGGGTACCACCAGCAATTCATCAACGCTAGCAGAATTGTAATCTGGATCTACTACATTCCCACTATTATCAAGCAATCCTTGTACCATTACCATGCCACCATACCCACTACTACTTAAAGTTAGTGAAACCTTTCTTCCATAAATAAGATTTGCAGATTCAATCTCTACAGAATCAGAAAATCCATAAAGTGAATAGTTATCTACATTCTGAGCAGATTCAAAATCTAAATTATCACTAAAAAATAGATCGATCGTGTTTGATGAAACCTGAATTGCAGAAACTAGCTGAGGCCCAATATCATCAAATAACCCTAATGCTAAATTATCTAGCTCCTCAACTTGACTATAGTTTACATCATAAGGGTCGGATGTATAGCCTGCATAAAGATACATATTAAATATACCTGTTCCATAGACCTCGTCACCTTTAACTAAAGTGCCCTCAAATTGACTATTAAATGCTCCACCTCCGCTTCCAAGAATAATTGCAGCAGTTGCTCCACTTACTGAATTTCTTTGACCACAATAACTTCCATAGCTTCCCCAGATTCTTTCTAAATGGCTTTTCCCAGACCATACTAAATCTAATAAATCTGGTGTCCATCCTGATTTTATATATCCAGTATCTCCAAAGAAATTATAGGTGATATCTAAATAGTTTGCACCCGTATCTAGAGTTATTGTTTTGCTTACACCAAATTGTGATAGAGTCGCGCTAACAGTATTTCCTACTGATTCATTAATAACAATATCATAAATTGAATTTTGCTGATTAGGTGAAACATCAGAAAGTGCAGCGACATGATTATTGGAAGACTCATTATAATCTCCATCAGTTTCAGGGTAATATGCTACATCAGAACCCACAACAGAATACGCATTTCCAAATTCATCTTTATAAAAAACCCAGTTTGCTTTACCTCCAATTCCTTCAAAAACAAAAAATACTCTGTCATTATGAATAATTAATTCTTCACCACCATCATGATCAATATCACTAAAAAATGAAGCTGTAGTTTCAGTATAATCTCCATTTACCCATCTAGCTGCCTCTGCATATACATTTGCATTTTTTATATGAGAAGAATATCGATGCTCCCAATCAGCAATTTCTCCGCTTGTGTGCCAACCGGTTTCATGTAAATTGATCATTAATGTGTACCAACCAAGCTGAGCTATTGAATTATTTGGGGCTGACATTAAATTATTATAGGCATCATTCCAAACCATTCCATAATTCCATTGAGGATCATGAAAATCTGAATGTGATATAGTTGCCGCCCAATTTGAATACCAACTATTATTACTTCCGCCATAGCCATCAGATCCACCTAGAAGGCCATAGGTTCCATTTTGCACATCAATATTTGTACCATTAAAATCTGAATTATTTAAAGCATTATCCAATTTCCACACATTTGTAGCTGGATAATTATCATAGCAATACCACATTACACCTTCATAGTTATCAAGAAATGAAGTTTCATGATGTTCATTCATTTCAGCTGCTACTTCCCAGTCTGTACCATATACTGTAATACCGTATTGACCAGTTGATGATATATAATTTTTAGCGGCATCTGCATCATAATGCATCATTCCTACAAACTCATTATCAATTGGAATTATTCTAAGATTTATACCTTCGCTATTATTCATCCAATGAATTTTTTTATTATCTGCTCCAGGGCAATGAATATAATCATCAAGTATAACGGCCTCAACTCCATGCTGCTCCCAATTATCTCCAATCCAATCAATTACACCCGCATCTGGATACGCCCCAGGTGAAAGCCATACTCTCTCAGGAACCCAAGCAACCCTAGGCGTGTATCCATATCGATATTCAACCATATCGCTTTCAATTGCAACAGCCCAATTGTTCATATCATTATGCACAAAAGGCATCATGTGTTGACCTAAGGCTGATGTTAACATAGAAACATATCCTTCAATAACACCCGATTCTAGCCAATCATTAAATTCAGGATTATGCCACTCAGCAGCAGGCATCAATGTCCCTGACATATGGAAATTTCCAGGGATACCTGTTGATTGATGAATTTCTAGAATTTCATCAAATCCACTGCTTTCTAAAGGTTCTTGACCATAAAATACTTCACTATAAGTAAGTCCTTGATTTCCATGATGAACAAAAGCAACATTCCCTCCACGATAATCATCAGAGACGCCAGATGAAAACCTATCAACTATACTTTCATTATGAATCACTTTAATATCAAAAAATAAATCTTCTCTCATATTTAAATGAGGCCAATTTATTTCAAGCTCTAGTAAATTAAATTCAGGAGTTCTTAAGAAAGAAAGCGAAGTTTCTTTTTTTAAAATGCTATTGATATCAAAAGTATTACGAAAAAGAGTTTTAGTAGATGAACTAATTAATAAATCTATATCAATATCTTGATTGATGAAATAATCTATATTGTTTTTTCTAGAGTACATATCATCAAATGTGATTCTTAAAAACAGTTTATCGTCTTCGACAAATGCAAACACTGATGATATATCACCGGTATAAGATGATCCATCACCTATAGAATCAAAATTAACGAAACTTTCTCTACTCCATAGCTTAGGATCACCATTCATTTCAAATGAGAATAAAATAGTTAAACTCAATAATGAAATTAAAATAAATATTCTACGCATACTATATCATCCTTACTCTTTTTTTATCAATCAATATGAAAAAAATTATTTTAAGATAGCTCCGCTCATAGGTCCAAGCTCAATTTCAATCACACCATCTTTAATTTCATATCTTTTTTCTGTTAATAAATCTAATAAACTATCAGCATCAAAAGGTATTTTAATATTGTGACTTTTTGTATCATTGTTTAAAATGACAATAATAGATGATTCTTCATCGCTTCGGAGATACCCGTAAACCATACCATCTGCAATCAAAGTTTTAAAAGATCCTGTTCTTAGGGATGAATAATTTTTACGAATTTCTATTAATTTTTTATAGTGGCTTCTTAAATCAACCTTTTCTGAATTATTAATATAATCCCAATCAAAAGGGCGCCTACAATCAGGGTCATGTGCACCCATCATACCTATCTCATCACCATACCATATATGCGGGGTTCCTACATATGTCATCTGAAATAAGACAGCCATTTCTAATCGCGAGATATCACCATCACAGCTTTCAAGATACCTAAAGGTATCATGACTATCAATCAAGTTCATCATTACCTGAGTAGCTTGTACTGGATAAGAAAATAATCCCTGTTTTATATCACGGTCAAAATCTTTTGCACTACACTGCCTAGTGTTAAAAAAACGCATTACGGGATCTTTAAAATAAGCATAGTTCATAACAGCGTCAAAATAATCATCATTAACCCAATCAACTGCATTACTCCATAATTCTCCTACTAAATAAGCATCTGGTTTTATTGATTTTACTTTTTCTCGAAAAAGTTTCCAGAACCAAAAAGGAACCTCATTGGGGACATCAAGTCTAAAGCCATCAATATCCATTTCTGAAATCCAATATTCACCAACATCTAATACATAATTTACAACTTCCCAATTAGGTTCAGCTAAATTGATATCTTTAATACTATTCTCTGATGGATTTATTTCATTGAAATCAAAATTTAAATTTGGCATATGGCCATAGCCCCACCAGCACTCATAATAGTCCAATGGGGTAAAATTAGATTCTATTGGATCTGGGAGAGGCCATTTTTTCCATTCATACCAATCATAATATTTGCTTTTAGGTCCATTTTTTATTCCATCTTGAAAAGCCCAAAATGTCTCCCCAGTATGATTAAAAGCAACATCTAAAATAACTCTAATTCCACGTTTATGCAGATCTTTAACTAATAGCTTAAATTCTTCTTCTGTACCAAAATGTGGGTCAAGCTTCATATAATCAACAGCATCATATTTATGATTCGATTTTGATTCAAAAAGAGGATTAAAGTATATAATAGTAACACCTAAATCTTCTAAATAGTCTATTTTTTGGCGAATACCTTCAATATCCCCTCCATAAAAACTATTATAATCAGGTTGATGGCCTTCATTATCTGGATAATGATAAGGGCTTTTAGCTAATCCAGAATAATCATTCCAATTATCTACAAGATGATAATATTCAGTATATTTTTTTAATAATTCTCCATCAGCTGGTGGAATATTTATCCCTTCATAATACCATTCTTTAAAATCCTGGTCATTATCTTTAAATCCATTATAAAATCGATCAGTGAAAATCTGATATATCACCCCGTTCTTAACCCAATCAGGTGTATAAAAGGGTTGGACATTATCTTTTGAATAGCGAAAATATTTATCTTTATTTTTAACATTTGAGAATTCACCATTTTGAAGATAAAACTCTTTACCTCCATCCCTATAGACAAAATAATAATCAAATTCCTCATCTTCATTTTCTAAAAAGATGACTTTCTGAAAGTACTCAAAAGAATTATCCTCAGAAATCTTATTCATCTCAATTGGAATATCATTTTTAATTAAATAAATAGATTCAACGTCATCCAAATGCGCCTTAGTTTTAAATTCAATTTTTGTAGGTGACAGAGGATTGACTGTTTCTAAATTCTGCAATTTTGATATTCCATAATCAAGAACGATACCATCCCCCTTCGATATCACAACTTTTTTAAAGCTTTCATCTATAATAATAATAGAATTTTTTCCACCGAACCCATCATCTACAAAACTCTTTGCGTTTTCATCTGTAATCCAATTCATGCCATCTTCTAAAAATTTGTAATGATATTCATCTGGCTTCAATAACAAGGAAATAGAATAAACACCTTTTTCAGACTCCAACATTCTATGAGATTTTAAATTCCAGTCATTCATTGAGCCTACTAAATAAACCTCTTTGATAACTCCTTGTGGCCTATATGTAAAATCAACTTTTCTAAGAGAATCTATATCTTCTTTATTGCCTACAAAAATAATAGAGTTTTGTCCACCATATCCATCATCTACAAGTTCATCTGCATTTTCATCGGCCATCCACTGTCCATCAACAATAAATTTATAACCATATTTCCCTTGTTTTAGATGAAGAGTAATTTCATAAATACCATCTATCTCTTCCATTGGTGTTGCAGTTGGAGACCAATTATTAAAATCTCCCGCTAAAAATACTTGATGTTTACCACCAATTAAAGGCTGATATCTAAACTTGACTGCAATTTTTCCTGATTGAGATTGATTGATATCACCTTCTTGATTATCAAAATCTCCAAAACCTAAGGTTGAACAGCTTGTTAATAGCAACGATAATATTAATATTAAATTTTTCATTTAATCTCCATACTCATCATTAAATTGATGATTTAAAATATGTTCTCCTTCTTCAACTACATGGAACCTATTACTACCACCATATCCATCATCTATACAACTAGATAAATCAGGATTGGGGCTTTCCCAAACATCACTATCTATTCTGAATTTATAAATGATTTCATCTCCAACTTCTATATCTCTTATTAGAATTTGATATATACCTTCATCTCCATCTGATAATATCATCTCTTCGCCAGCCCAACTATTTAAATCACCTACTATATTAACAGAATTAGTTGCTTGACTAAAATTACCTAATTCAATCTGATAAGACATATCAACTAAAAATGTAATCGTAGTAGGATTTAATTCTCCATAGTAATCTAAAATATTATTATCATCAAAAACTGTAAATGATCTTCCCACTAATAAATCTTCTACTACATCATTTATCATATATTGATATGAATATGTTCTACTAAGAATTAGGTTTGAAATAATACAGGTAAAAATATTATCATTATCATCATCTGTCATTTCATATTCTTCAGTACCATCTAGTAATACCTTAATAATATCAACACTTGCATCAAATGAGCTATCTTGATCTGTTATCATACTATTCATATCTACCTTAAACTCAATATCTCTATATGAACCTACTGGCACACCAGTGGGAGTCTCAGAGCATCCAGCAATAATTAATAGACCAAATAAAATAATAAAATTTTTCATATCATCCCTTTTATTTCACAATTAAAATAGAGTTTTCTCCTCCATAGCCATCATCAATAGTTTCAATAGCATTAGGATCTCTAACCCAAGAATTTCTATCAACTACAAATTTATATTCATACCTCCCAGGAGATAATGATTTTATAATTGACCATATCCCATCCCCTGCAACTTTATCACCATTTTGTCCGTCATCATTCATCAAATCAACCCTATCTCCATTTCTAAGCCACTCATTATCAGGGAAATTACCTGCAAGGTTTACTTGCCTTGCAGATGGGGAGTCATATTGGAATAATATTCCTCCTTTGACCTTGTATGGAGGTGATAATCGTTTCTTAATAAAATTTAATGAACAACTACTAAGTGCAAATAAAAACACTAAAAATAAAATTACCTTTCTACCCTTCTTCATCATATCTCCTAAAACTCTATTACCGCTTGAATTGATATGCTCTTTTCATCCATTAACAATTGTTCTGCATTACGAATCTTATCACCCAATCCAACATAGTATAAATCAAGATGTTCTGGAAGCTGACCAGCATAATTTAAATAATCTTCTCTTCCTCTATTATAAAATAAATCTGAAACAGGATTAATTACTTTTGGATTAACACCATAGCCTATAGATAGCCAGGCATCTTCAGATAAATAATATACAATTTCTGAGTAATTTGATATAAATACATCATAATTATTATCAAAATCAGTCTTAATATCTAAAAAATAATCATTATAATACGGGATACGAGTATCTGTTTTAAACTTCCATTTATTAGATAAGTCATATTCAAATATAACTACACTTTCAATGAAGTTTGGATTTGAAAATAATTTACGATTTGCAAGTTTATTCTTGATGGATGTTTTGATATCTAAAATTATAAATCTCAAATCTGAATACCATAAAATTCCATCTTCATACCCTAGTATCGTATACTTCTCAAATGGTAGCTCAGAATATTCTTGAAACCAACGACCATTTGCATTAGTCCTTGCAACATGTTCATAAAAATTAGACCAACTAAAATTATTGTCAAAATTATCTTTCCAAAACTCCCCACTCAAATTCCAATGAAATTTTTTCAATTTAAAATCTGCGCCAATGGTAATTTTGTTGCGTGAAAAATTAATTTCTTCTAATGGTAATTCAAATGAGCTTATCAAATGATTCCAATAAATTTTAAGAGCTGAAGGGAATTGAATACCAACACCTAAAAATATATTTTCTCCATCCATCCATACTTCTGAGCTATCTTGATTAGAATTTGTATTTTCATAATAATAGCGTTCAAAAAAGTAATTAAGTTTCATGGGATTTTTCCAACTTGGATTAACAAAAGATTTTTCATAAGAAAAATCGAGTTCATTGCTATTATGAGTTTGGATTATATATTGGTCAGATAAATTTACTCTATATTGAAAATTTGAACCGCCTAAAGTAAGTAAATTATTATTAATACGTGGTGTAGATAAACTAATTCTCATAGAGGTAATATCATCTTCTTCAAACCCAATCTTATCTGCAAAAATAAACTGACCTTTAACGCTGAATGGGAAATGTGTAGAAACTTTATCTGAGGTTTCAATATAAACTCCACTATAATCATATCCGAAATCATAGTTATTATATCCTATTCCACCAATCATATTTGACGGATTATTAAAATTAAACATTCCAAAATTATCAAAACCGACTACGTTAACATAATCTGCCTCAAATCTTAAATAAGTACGTTTATAATTAAAATGAGTTTTCCATAAATCAGTTCCTTCCTTTGTATTATTTACATTTAAAACTGTATAGCCTGTAAAATCAGAATTAAACTCAACATTAATTCCTAAATTCAAATCATGCTCTGGAGTATCAAGCATAAAACGCTTAGTTGTATTTTTATAAAATCTATTATCAGATAAATATCTTCCTTTGAAAGTAATTTTTTTATTAAATGAAGATATTGTTTTATTAGTACTTATTTTATTTGAATTAATTATTTGTCCATTTTGATTAATTTCTAATATCGAATTCATACCACCATAACCATCATCTTCAAAATTAGGATTACTTACATCATATTCCCAATTGCCATCAATAATAAACTTATATGTATGCTTGCCAGGAGATAATTTGATGGTAAGTCCCCAGATTCCATTGCTATTCTCCATTTTAATTCCATTCTCATTCCAATCATTCATACTACCAACTAAAAGCACAGACTCTGCTTTCCCATTATAAGAAAATAAAATTCCTTCGGCAGTACTTTCTACTGAAAATAAATTTGATATAAATAATAATAAAGTAATTAAAGTTATTTTTTTCATTTAAAACCAGCCTTTGATTATTAATCTTAATTCTTTTCTCATCTCTCCAGAAGAGGCAAAACCATCATCATTAACAAGCCCATATTGCCCCCAGTAGTTTGGACCATATTGAATATAAAGCTCAGAATTACCAGTCATGCTATACTTAAGCTCTGTTAAAACACTATACCTTGATCCAGCTCTATCATTAGCAATCATCCCTCTTGTAAAAAACTTCCAGTGATTAGTAAGATTTACGCTTAGCTCTAATCCCATAATATGCTTTTCCCATACTTCTCCCAAATCTTTTATTTTAAATTGCCCTAGTAACTTTGCCAGTCTATTTTCAACAGAAATCTCTGTGAATAAATCATAATGTCTATATTTTTCTCCTTGCCACTCTTCATCTTTTTTATTAAATGCAATTTTCCCTTTAAAACCATTTATAAATTCTATATAAATCTCGGAATAAATATTTGTCGTAGGATCATATATATTTTTTAATTCAAGCGAATCAGAAAATACTGTGATTGTTTCCGCTACTATTTTCTGGTATTGACTATAATTTAAAATAAAAGTTATTGCTCTCTCTGGAACTAAATAATATGAATTAATCCAATATCCATGCTTATTACTTTCATTATTTCCCATATAATTTCTATAGCTATTTCCATATGAAAAAACGCCGGGGATGAAAAACCAATATCCTAGCTTTGGAGTTCCAAAAACTAATCCTCTTAACTCAGATTTTATTGCAAAATTAGATTTTAAAAAATCTCGCTTATCATAGCTATTAGTTAGATTACTAATTAAAGAATCGCTGGGGACCTCACTAGCTGCAATTTCTGTAGTGAAATAATACTTTCCAGCACGAAATTTTACATCATAACCAATAACTTGATTATAATCATTTATTTCTCCGGTAGGATAATGCTTTCTTTGGAAAAATAATCCAGTGTTAATTTTATTATTAAAAAGAGATTGTCGATATCTGAAAAGATGTATATCATCTCCACCATCTTGAGAAAAATCTGAAAAAACATAGCTCATACTTCCATTGTAAGTATGCCAAAAATCAAAGCGAACACCTTGTCCATTACCACCATTATTAACAGAGCCAGTATTAATAATACCAAGCATAGAGCCATCTAGCCAGTAATGTTGGCTCTCACGCGTAAAGAATATAGTTCGAAAACCATTATTGTTTTTATCGCCGCTAAATGCTATATGTCCCTCTGCCAATACCGCAAGTGGTTTCTCACCATTAGAATAATCTTTATCAGAATAAAATTTTATATAAAAATTAGAATTTTCAACTGGATCACCATACAATCTAGTTTCCAAATAAAGATTAGGTTCCCATATATTCCAATTAAAGATATCTGATTCGTATGATCTTCCATACTGCCCTTCGTAGAATCCCTCCATATCTACTGAAGAAAATAAAAAAGAGAAAAGTATGAATATTAAGAAAAAAATTCTCATAATCATCTACCCATCCTTAAGCTAAAAGATATACGATAAGTACTACCAAGATTTTGATGAGTCAAAATAGCAGTATCAACTGACCATTTTTTTGTTTTTAATCCAAAACCTGTAGTCAATTTTTCATCATAAACACCAAGACGGGCAGCAAAAATATTAAAAAACCATATTTCACTACCAAAATTCCAATGAGAATTAATATCTGTCCATATATAATCTGCTAAAAAGTTAACAGAACTCCTCCAATTATAACATATCCCTATAGTATGTGTTTTATCTAATTTATCGCTCGTTGAAATAAATTCAAACTCTGGCTCCAGGACATTTTTAACTGAATATCCAAAGAATAAATCTTTTGTAACATCAATTAAAATACCTAAATCTAAATCTAAATTTGAAGGATTGTTTGATTTGATGGCTTCATAATTTTTCACTTCTGCAGATTCATATTTCATATTCATTCCAAATCGAACAGGGGTGCTTCCAGGTCTAACAATTCCAGCAATAGACAAATAAATGATTTTTTCTAAATACTCATTAGATAATCCAATTTGTTGAGCTGCAAATCCTATTCTTAAAATTGGTGTTGGAAAAGATATTGCAAGCATATCATTGGAAAGTTCAGATATACCATACAACTTTTGTCTAGATGCAATAAAATCAATATGTCTAATATTAGCTAAACCTGCAGGATTATGAAATATTGCGCTAGATTCATCTGATAATGCAACATAAGCATTGCCCATAGAAAGAGAGCGCGCGCCATCATTCATTCCAATAAAATTAGCAAATGAAAAATTTATGAATAAAATTAATATGAAAAATATTTTTCTCATTTAATAACAACTATCGCTTCATTATGACTTATTTCTCCGCTATCTGCAATAAAACATAAAATATAAATTCCAAATGGAACTAAATTTTCACTTTGGTCTCTACCATCCCACCTCCAATGTAAAAAGCCATCTAAATTATCAGCTGAATCAATAAACTTTCCATTGAGATCAAAAACTTTAACACTAAAATCTGAAGCTCTATTTGTATCTAATTCAAATTCAATAGCCCCATCTAAAATAGGTGAAAAAGTTTTTCCATTTTGGAAAATAACATTTTGCACTGTTAAAGCCTCTGGCTTTATGGGGGGCATTTCTAAATAGTCAGCTTGGTTTCTAGGACTAATTCCAATATCTGGATTACTATCATTATCTGCATCAATAGTAATTTCTACATAGTTATCTAATATAACCATCTGACTAGGATCATATGCCATCCCACCTAAATTGTCTGGGGCGCAATCAGGACCACTATTATAATCATCTGGTCCTGTAATCACTGTAAGTAATTTAATTTTATTAAAATTAAGCAATCCATTCGCATCATTAGAAAGAGCACTAAATGGAATTTTTATTTCCATTGCACCATCTAGATTATTAGTATCAAATGTAGCAGATGTTTCAATTCCAGAATTGAAAATTTGTTCTATACGATTAGTTCCACCCTCTTCAATTTTCCAAAATTGCGGGGTATCATTGGTATCCCATGTTGCTACAAAAAAATCAGGATTTAAATTATAAAAACTAAAAGAACGACGCCAAGTAGCTGAGTCATCTAAATTATTTAATTGACTCATATTTTCAATTCCATAACTATCGTAAATATCAATGAACAATAATACGTTATTACCATAACTACAAGCATCAACGGCAAGGTAAAGGTTGATTGAATCCCAAGTAACTTTGATTTGTTTTACATCATTATATTCAGGATTATCCCATCTAGAATCTTGTGGAGATTCTAATAAATTACCATTATCATCTATTAATATTTTATCATAGTAATCCAGCTCATTGCTTATCCCATCAATAGTAATTTTATCAGATAAATCTTCTACTGTAATTGAAAAACTAATAGATAATAATAATGAAATAATTAATAGTATTTTATTAAACTTTAAAATCATAAAACTTTACCACTATCTATATTGAAAAAATGTCCTTGATCAATATCAAATAAAACAGAAACAAGATCTTGAGAGTTAAGCTTAACTCTATGATTAAATCTTGCGGTAAAATGATTAGATGAGCTAGTAAGATGTATATTTGTCTCAGACCCTAAATCTTCAATAATTTCTATTTTTGCATCAATAATATTTTTATTATCTTTAGTTTTTAAAGATTTATTATAATGAATATCTTCTGATCTAATCCCCAATATAAAGTTTCCACTATTAAGTTTTGAATATTGATAATGAGTCTTTTCAATATGAAAAGTTAAGTCATTAGATACAAACATCCATTTAGATTGACTTTGTTTTAACTCACCTTTAAATAAATTAATTTGTGGCGTTCCAATAAACGTAGAAGTAAATATATTTTTGGGCTTTGTATAAGTAACTTCTGGAGAATCTAGCTGCTCAATAATCCCATTATTCATAACAGCAATCCTATCACCCATGGTCATTGCTTCAACTTGATCATGTGTTACATATATCATAGTCGTATCTAATAGCTGATGAAGCTTCTTAATTTCTAATCTCATTTCTTGACGTAATTTAGCATCTAAATTTGATAGAGGCTCATCAAATAAAAAGACTTTTGGCTTTCTTACAATCGCTCTACCTAAAGCAACACGCTGACGCTGCCCACCAGACAACTCTTTAGGCTTCCTATCAAGCAAATCAACTAATTGCAATATTTCAGCTGCTTCCATAACTCTAATATCTATTTCTTCTTTTAAAATATTTCTAATTTTCAATCCAAAAGCCATATTTTCTCTAACTGACATTTGAGGATAAAGTGCATAATTCTGAAAAACCATAGCAATATCACGTTTTGATGGGTCAATATGATTAACTAAGCTATCATCAATAAATATTTCGCCTTCTGATGGATCCTCTAATCCTGCAATTAATCTCAGGGTAGTAGATTTTCCACAACCAGAAGGACCAACTAATACTAGAAATTCGGAATTCCGAATTTCTAAATTAATTTTCTTTAAAATTTCTTTATCACCATATGATTTACTTAGATTTCTAATATTTATATTACTCATATAATTTCCTCATTATATTAATTGATATTTCATTCTTTCACGCTACCCATTGTGAGCCCAGAAACTAAAAAACGAGATAATGAAATAAATAAAATAGTTACAGGAATACTTACAATAACTGCTCCGGCCGCATAGAGACCCCATTGAGTTGATAAGCTAGCTTGAAAAGATTTTAATCCTAAAGGTAATGTATAAAGTTTGGGATCTTGTAGAATGATTGCCGCAACCACATACTCACT